>Ga0265338_10000852_pt1 | contig 51529 bp, 55 predicted proteins | sample 42126metaG_FD_193579 | JGI IMG/M metagenome (GOLD analysis project Ga0265338, IMG submission 193579) | Rhizosphere microbial communities from Carex aquatilis grown in University of Washington, Seatle, WA, United States - 4-21-26 metaG | ecosystem: Host-associated > Plants > Roots > Rhizosphere...
TGGAATTGGTGTCGTATTGGAAGGTCCAAAGCCTGCCCGACCAGTCTTTTAAGTTTTGGACCAGGTTTGCCCCGTTGTAAATAACCGAGACGACATTGCCGCCAGGGAGATGCACCGTTTGCAAAGTGTTGCTGGCGTAGGTGTAGGTCTGAATCACGCCTGCCGGATCGACCGCGGCAGAGATCCCGTACCAACCGGTGCCGAAAAGCTGGTTGTTGTAGCCGATGGATGAACCGTCTTGGTAGGTCTCCGTTATCGGCATAAATGGAGACGAACCCGCGCTCATCAGGGTTGTCGGGCAACCTGCCGTCTGAACCGTGTATAGCTTGTAGGCGGGCGGACTCCCGCTGTTTACAACCGCCGTGAAGTTGTAACTGGAGAAATCGCCACGATATACCCACGCGTTCAGGGTTTCCCTGGAGCCAACTACACTGGAGGTCAGACTGATAACCGGCATCAGCGAGCAGTTCCGGTTAGCCCCAAACACGGTCGAGCCGGTTCCGTACGAGTAATAGAAGCTGACATTGAGGTTGAACTTTTGGGCTTGAAAGGTGATATCAGGATCGACCACGAGCTGGCCCGTTCTTGGGTCGGGCATCGGCGAATACGGGTCGTCCCATGGCAGACCGAGTGGGGAAAGCGGAGAGGCTTGGGTGCTTAAGGTTGGCGACGCGCCGAGTTTTGCCGAAGGGGAGCCGTAAGACTGAGTTGGTGCCTGAAGTGCCGAGGCAGAGTCGGAAATCTCGCGTCCGTAAACATAAGGCAGGGCGGATGGATTGGCAAAGGCCGAAGATGGTTGTGCAGCGGGCAACTCCCCTGTTTGAACCAAATAGTCGTATACGGTCAGCGGTACGCCGTCGTTCATCTTAACTACCTCCGCAGCCGGTACAGCCGCTGCCCGCAGGCCCGCCGCTAAGATCTCCGATATTCGGGTTGCCCACTCCGCCAGGCGTTAGGCCCGAGCCAGGGGGCGGCGTAATCGGGGTCAAGCCAGGATTCGAGGTATAGCCAGACGATACACCGATTAGCGTGGCCCCAGAGGGCCTCGGCCCCGCATAAATGAAGGCCCCTGTAATCCCGGTTGCGATAATCGCCCCGCCGCCGCTGCCGCCGCCGCCTTGAAATGCCGCCATATTCCTAACCTCCAAGGGCGTTCCTCAACGCCGTAATCGCTCGGTCCGCCTGCTCGCCTTTGCCGTCCGGCAGCCCGCCGAGAAATAAATCGATATCCTTGGACTCCAACAGCAAGGCTTTTTCCACCGGCCTGCCGGTGACGAGTGTCGCGGTTACACCCCCGCAAGCCAATGCCCACATGCAACCGTGAGCCGCGTAGCTGGCCTGGGTGATCACGCCGTCCTCCACGAGCAGCCAAATCGAAGCGTATTGTCCGTTTCCCGGCTGGCCGCACTGGCCGTAGTGGGTGAAGCGCTCCAGCGGGCCCCGGTTATCGGGGTTGAACGCATAATCTGCTGCGCTGGCCGCCATCTCATCGAGTCCTCTTCACGAGTCGCTGGCCCTGGCAAGAATTCCGGGGAGCGAACGTTAGATATTCATAGGATACGATAAAGAGGTTGTTTCGTTCACCCAAAAAACAAAAATTATTTACCGGGACTAAACATTAGCCGGGACTAAACAAACAGAACATATTTCTCATACTTCTTCGATTTGATAGATGACACGTAAATCCCCTACCTCTCATACCGATTTGGACGGACCTCGCATTCCCCCGTTTCGCGAAGCATCCACGCACCACGCCTTAGGGCCGGCGGCCCGGCGTGGAACATCGATCGTTGTTGTGACCTACAACTCGTCTCGAACCCTGCGCCACTGCCTGCGGAGCGCACTTTCAACCCTGGGGCAAGCGGACGAACTTATCGTGGTCGACAACGGTTCGAGCGATGGCACTATTAGCGAACTGCAGAGTTGCTCGTCTCGCCATAACCTCAGGGTAATCCTGAACGGCGAGAACCTCGGCTTCTCAATGGCCTCGAATACAGGAATGAAGGCTTCCAGTGGCGAGTGGATCGTTCTCCTCAATCCGGACACGGTGGTTCGACCCGGTTGGATCGAGACGCTTCGAGCCCTCCTCCAGGACCCAACGGTCGGCGCAGTTGGGCCAGTGACCGACAACGTGGCCGGCGACCAGTACATTGAAAAGCACCTCGAACCAACAGACGGCAAGTGGCTGACCTCCGACCAACTAGCCGCCCGGGTCAAGGAACTGCACTCAGGCGAATCCATGGAAACCAAGCTTCTTATTGGTTTCTGCCTGATGTTCCGCCGCGAGACCCTCAACGAGTTCGGCCTCCTCGACGAAAGCCTCTTCCTCGGCGGTGAGGACCTTGAGTTCAGCCTCCGACTCAGGTCTCAAGGGCTCAAGCTACTCGTGGCCAGAGACGTCTTTGTGCATCACACCGGAGGCGCCAGCTTTGCCACCGTTTCTAGTGAGATGACGCAAACGCTGCTAGCCGAAAGCACGGCGAAGTTAAGGGAGAAGCTCCGGCGCATCTTCGGTTATGAGCCGAGCTCTGAAGACCTCTGGGGCATCCCGATATTGCCGCAGGATTAGGGATTGCCATCGGCCAGGATAACGCTCAACAACTCTCTCCATTTCACAAATCGATAACGATTGGGTGAACGAAACCCATGACCTATCGGCTCAAGTATTAGTGACAGGAGGTTTTCGATAATGTCCCATAAAACCGCAGTGTGCATCTGTGTGCACGACGATTTCTATTACCTTGGAGCCACAATTGCGTCCTTTACCTGCGGCCTACCGGTCTTTGTGTACCTAAGCGAAGTCTCCTGGAATGGTGACGTTGGAGATTGGCATCGGGCTGAGAAGATCGCGCTGGCGGCTGGCGCCCAAGTGGTCAGCGGCCAGTGGACAAGCGAGAAGGACCATCGAACCGCCGCCTACGACCAACTGCGCAAAGACGGTTTCGGTTACGTCCTCGTCCCCGACGGCGACGAGATCATCGAGCCCAGACTCCTCGACGCCCTCCTATCCATCGCCCAAAACGGTCTGGCAGACAGGGTTCACATCGAGTGGGATACGTATTTCATGGACACCGAGCACGTAGTCCGGCCCCGTGAGCCGTTCCGCCCGATAATGCTCGGCAACCTTAACGGCGCAACCTACGACCACACGCGCGAATGGTCAGGCGGCCGTCAACTCCTGCTCGATGGTTCCTACGACATTGTCCATCACCTTTCCTATGCTGGGCCCGATGAGCGGATTCGAAGAAAGGTCACGACCTGGGGCCATAAAGACGACGTTTACGACGGCTGGCTGGAAAATGTCTGGGACCGCTTCCCGCAGGATAAGTTGATGCGGAACGTCCACCCGACCCACCCCCAAAACTACGCGATGGTCGAGCACATCTACACGCCGCCCACTCTGAAACGTTGCCTAGAAATCGGCCGCGGCTTTGGCGACTACAATCCCAGCGAAGGCGTAGAGCCGCATACCAACGGCTTTCTCGAGCATGCCAGCGACACCGCCAAGTCAAAGCCCTCGGTATCGGTGGTCATCCCCCTTTGTGGCGGTGAAGACGACATCCGGATCTGTCTCGACAGCCTCGCCAAGATTCAGGACCTTGTCTCAGAGGTCATCGTGGTGGACAACGCCTCTAAAGATGAAGCCGCCAAGATTGCCGTCTCGTACGACTTCGTCAAACTGGCCGAGTTCGGTGAGAATCGTGGGTTCGCCGCCGCCTGTAACGAAGGCATCCGTCAGGCTACCGGCGAAGTCGTCATCTTGCTCAACAGCGACACCTACGTGCCCGGCGCGGGTCTAGTCGAGTTGCTCAAATCTCTGGACGCTTCGGGCTCGATTGCCGCAGCCGGACCGTACACCAACACGGCCGGCTACGGTCAAAGCCTCCCCGTCACCTACACCTCAAACGCGACCCTAGATCTCTTTGCCGAGGATTTCGCCGCCCGGCCGGTCCAGGATCAGGAGACCGATATGATGGTCGGTTTCTGCATGGCCATCCGGAAATCCGCGTTGGATGAAGTCGGGCTGCTGGATGAATCGTTTGGCCTGGGCATGTTTGAGGACAACGACCTCTGCTACCGCCTCCGTCGACAAGGCTACCGGCTGGTGCTGTCGGGCAAATCATTCGTCCACCATTCCGGCTCGAAAACGCTCGGACGGCTCCAGGTCGACCCGTACGTGCTGCTGCAACGCAACCGCGCGCGGTTTATGGAGAAATGGCGCCCGGACCTGGAGTTCGGCTACGCCTCGCATCTCTCCGGCATGGGACCCGCCCCGATCCAGTTCACCCCCGAACGCAAACCGGAAACGAGATTGAAGGAGATTGCCAACGTTGCCAAGCGGGCGGACATCTCGCTCTGCATGATCGTCAGAAACGAAGAGCGGGTGTTGGGCGCGTGCCTAGCGAGTGCTGAGCCGTTCTTCAAAGAGATGATCGTCGTCGACACCGGCTCGACCGACCGGACCAAAGAGATCGCCCTGTCCCACGGGGCCAAGGTCTACGATTTCCCGTGGACCGACAGCTTCTCCGAAGCCCGAAACCAGTCGCTCAAGCATGCCACCGGCAAATGGATTTTCTGGATGGACGCCGACGACACCCTGCCCTTCCGTTGCGGCGAGGAGCTCCTAGCCGCCGCCCTGAACGCGCCCAAGCATATCGCCGGATATGTAGTCCCGGTCCGCTTCGTGGACGACGGCCCGGCCGGCGGCGTTCAAGTCGACCACGTCAAGCTGTTCCGTAACCTGAAGGATGTTTGCTTCAAGTTCCGGATCCACGAGCAGATTCTCGGTTCCCTCAAAGGCCCGGGCCGTGAGATTGCCCGCAGCGCCGCCTACGTTCTTCACAGCGGCTACGACACCAGCGAAGAAGGCCAGGCCAGAAAGCGAGTGAGAGACCGCAAGCTGTTGAAACTAGACGAAAAAGAGAACCCCAATCATCCCTTTGTCGCCTTCAACATCGGTATGACAGCGCACTACACGGAGGATCACAAAACGGCGATCAAGTACCTGCTCCGAAGCATTAAGCTCGCCGAGGAAGGGGAATCCCACGTGCGAAAAGCCTACGCCCTCCTCGCCGGTTCCAAACTTCGCTCCGGCAAGCCGGACGAATCGGAGAAGACCCTCGAAGAGGGACTAGCCAGGTTTCCCGACGATCCGGAACTGAACTTCCTCTACGCTCAAAGTAAGGGGCGACATGGAGATTTAGCGTCCGCGCGAGCTCACTACGACCGGGTGGTTAACGCCGACATCGGGTCGTACTTCACCAGCGTCGATCAGGGCATCTTGACGTTTAAGACCCTCCACAACCGGGCGGAAGTGGATTTGCAACTCGGCAACTACCATGAAGCCAAGGCCGGGTGGCTATCCGCCTTAGATGCCTCGCCGCAGTTCCTGGTCAGTGCGGTCACCCTCTTCTCGGCCGCCCTGTCTGTTGCCGATCTCGCCACCGCTCGCGAAATGCTCGACCGGATTCAAATTGCCGAAGGCCACGGCCTGAATTGGACGCAAATGGCCGTTCGTTACGGCGAGCTAATCAACGGCCAAGCCGGGGCCAACGACCTGCTCGTTCGCGCCTTCGAATCGGATCCGCGCGCCATCGAACCGCGTCTGGAGTATGCCCGGCGGCTGATCGCGGCCGGACAAGACGGAGCCGCGGCCCAGCAGTTCCACTACCTCCAGCAAATGGGAGTAGCCGAAGCCGCCTACGCCCTGGGCATTATCGAGTTCAAGAATAGTCGCCTAAAATCTGCCTTGGGCTGGATGACGAGGGCCTTAGCACTCAATCCTGGCCATGAAGATACGACCAAGCATATCGCGATGTTGGAGGAAATGGTCACGCAGAAGGTAGCGCGTCCGTCAGATAGAGGGGATCCACCGGTAGGAACCAGTACCAACCGCTTCGCGTAGTTATCTAAAGGAACGCCTCAGGTTTCCTGGAGGAACAATATTAATGCTACGGCGAATCGCTACGGGTTTCATGGCTGCATTTCTTCTTAGCTTGGCAGCCTTCGGCCAGGGACAGTCCTACCCTCCGGCTTGGAATCCCGTGGGCACCTACGCCGTAGGCGACCAGGTGCAGTTGAATGGCAACATTGTTCGTGCGATCAGACCAGTTAACGCTCTGGGCCGTTTTGTGTACGCCGACTGGGAGATGTATTACGTCCGCAACAACTCCACGTTTCTAATTGGGACCCAGCAGACCTTTGCAACCCTGCAATCAGCTTGGAGTTTCTTTGAAAACTGCCACATTGCCCAAGGCGCTACCCTGCGTTTTTACATCAGTACGACGCACGGCGACCACAGCGAGAATCTTTATCAGGCCATATCCCTTGACCATCCCTCCGGCGCGAACATCTCAATAGTTGGCGACGATCCATCCCGGATTACTTTCTCGGTTACACAGCCGAAAACAAATGCGTTCGAGTTGCACACGGGACATAGCTTTGGAGCTCTATCCAACCTAACGATCAGCGGCGCGACGTGTGGGCTCTTCGCCACCGGGAACTCTACGATCGGGTCAATCACGGGGCTCCATTTCAAAAGTTGCGGAACGGCCATCCGGGCAGAGATGGGCGCGAACTTGAACTTCGGGGCAAATGTGAACATCTCGGGATTCACTTTGGCGGGATGCGAGGTGTATAGCGGCGCAGTCGTTAGTTTTCTGTCTGGTACTTTCATCAGCGGCGCATTGTCGTCCGGTTCGACTCCTCTCACCGCCCAATATGGGTTCGATGTCGAGTTTGGTGGCGAGCTGTTCGCCCAGCACAGCACGATTGAGGATTGCACGGTCTGTGTATTTGTTCACGAACGAGGCCTTGCAGTGATCGACTATTCAACACTTCAAGGATATTCCACGAGCTTCGCCGCCCTCCTTGACACTTCAAGTCACCTGAGTTGCGAGTACGCACGGCTGTCCGTCCCGCCCGGGGCCGCGCTATATGTTGGCAGTGCCTCCACGGTCGACGCGCTTAATGCGTCCCTCGAAGGGGGAACGGTAGTTGAACCAGATTCACGCGTTTACACTACAACTATTGATCCGGGCCTGTGAATGCCGGCGTCGGAGGGACCGACTGCTGCTGAATCGGCAAAAAAAAGCTCACGGTTATATGACTTTGACCCCTATGTCCAGGCTTCCTGGCGTTGCTGTCATTGGGGTAAGACTAAGCTCTGACTATTGACAAGGAATCTGATTGCTGCTACATTGGATCCAAATACCAACTGAAAACTGCCCCTACGGGCGGGTGTCCGCAAGGAATAGGTTGTTCCTCCCTCTGATCTGGGCTGAAATGCCTTCCAGCACGGAGGTTTTTTGTTAGTGGAGTTGGGTGATCACGCCATCGGCTTTGGCTTTTTGGATCAGGGCTCGACTCGGCCAGTCGCGATTCATGGCTCGACGGATTGGTTTGGTTATGGCATCAGCGAGCCTGAGAATCGGGCTGGACTCATCGCGCTCACCGCGAATCTTGTCAATCCGGAGGTGATGGTTCAGCACAATGTTTCGGACGCGACGAGCGGCTGTTCTTGTGAGACCGTCGATTATGATCGTCGCTTTGAACTCGGGGATTGAGTGGTCTTCCGCGTAACGATTAAGGGAGCGGACGACCGTCTCGGCGGTCAGGCGCTTATAGTCGGTTGAGTCCTTGAAAACTTGGTAGAAGACGCTGCCGGTAAACAGGTCCGGTTGCAGAGCCAATTCCAAATATTTATCGAGCCGCCGCCGATTACTCTTTGACCATGGTTGTTGTAGCCGCCCGCCGCTTTCGTGCTCAGCTTGATCTAGACGCTCCAAAAGCTCTTGCCGATCACCTGCCATCACGACCGCGACGACAATAAATAGTTGGCCCAGCGTGCCTTGACCCGTCTCATCGACGTAGCAGTAGAGTTTTTGCGACCGAGGTTTTTCGTGAGCCATTAGGCTCTACTTAATCAAGTGTTGTCCGCGTGGTCAAGTTAGTTCAGCATTCCGGGAGAACGCGGTCTTACGCCGCAGTCGTCTTGAGCTTTTGGATTTCCCGGCTGTTTGCCCCATTGAGGTATTGCAGCGCCGCCACGATCTGCTCGTTGGTGAGAGAAGGATACGCGTCTTTGATGTCTCGGATGCTACGACCGTTGGCGATGTAGGCGGCCACGTCGTCAACCGCGATGCGGGTGCCATTGATCGCCGGTCGGCCGCCCAAGATGGTCTTTTTTCTGGTAACTCCGGGTTGGTTTCCCTGTAACTTCATTGATGCTTTGCTCCTTTGAAGACACTCTAGCAACGTCGCCGTCGTTTGGCAATAGCAGCGATGACAACACAATTATCTCACCAGGGAGGAGATGAAAGTACAATCCCGCCATGGCAGCCGGTTTTCACCATTCCGGAAAACTCGGCGATATCGTGTACGGCTTGGCTGCGGTCAGCGCGTTTGAAGAAGCCCATTTTTACGTCAACGCAAACGGTGCCTACATGTCACCATCGGCCGCGCAAAGCATTCTGCCGCTGATCAGAGCCCAGCTATACATCAGCGAGGCCGACATTTGGAACAGTCAGCCGTTTGACTACAACTTGGACCGGTTCCGGGAATTCGACATCTACCACTCGAACTTGGCTGACTGCCACTTGCAGGCGGTGGGCTTGCCATCGTCGCATCGTGATCGACCGTGGCTCAGCATCGATTCCCCGACTAGGGTCAAGAATCGCGACGTGGTGTTTGCTAGGTCCCTGGTACACCGAGGTTCACCAGGAATTTGGGAACCTATTTATGCAGCGCTTGGACATCGCGCCTTCTTCATCGGACTTCCAACCGAGCATGAGGCGTTCGTTCGCGAGATCGGTCAAGTGCCCTACGTGCCTACCAACAACTTGCTTGACGTCGCTCGGCTGATTGCTGGCAGCGTCTTGTTTGTTGGCAACCAGAGTTGCCCGCTGGCGATCGCTGAGGCAATGAAACACCCCCTTATCCAAGAGGTGTATTCGGCCGTGCCCAACTGCATCTTTGAGCGTCCAGATTGCTTTCCGGTCTGGAATGCTGATGAAATCCCTCAAGTCATGAGCCAACTGACGGAATCGGGCGTCCTCGACTGAGAACAGCAGGCTACAGCGTAAGACACCTAAGGTGCCAGTAAACTCCTCAGATGTCTTCGATCCAGGAGCTAGGCCTAACTCAACTGAGGGACTTCTATGGCCTGCGGACGTTCATTGAAACCGGCTGTTTTCAGGGCGGCGGCATCGCGGCTGCGCTAAACGCCGGATTCGAAGATGTCTATTCCTGCGATATCGACCCCGCGAGTGTGGAGCACTGCCAAAATCGTTTCGCGGATAATGACGGCGTTCATTTGCTGGCTAGTGAGTCCACAATGGCCATCACTGAGTTCTGCCGCATTTCGCAACATCCCTCCCTCTTCTGGCTCGATGCCCATTTTCCCACCTATTACGGAAACGAAGGCGCCGATACCGCGAGCACCCGCTTTCCTCTTCCGTTGGAGTTGGAGATCATTTCGAAACGCGCGAACATCGCTTCCGACGTAATCGCTTTCGACGACCTCCGAGTGATCCACTCGGATGATAACCCGAGGTGGCGTGACGATGAGGTACCGGACTATTTTGTGATCGAAGGGCTAACTCTAGGAGCTTTGACTAGCCCCTTTAACGCGACTCACGAGTTCCAGGCGATCCTGGCTGCCGAGGGAATCGGCTTGCTTACGCCTCGAAGCAAACCGTGATCAAGTAGCGGTTGGAGCGGGCATTTGTTTCTCCAGTAGCACCTCGATCTGGGCTTCAGCCGGTCCGAGCGTTCGATCCCATACACCGCCAGAGTAGTCGTAGCCGCTGTCCAACGTCCGTATCCAAAAACATTTCCGGTTCGGGAGGGTTGCAATCAGATTGACAAGGTTAATGCTCCGGGGCGACCAGCTTGAATCTTTATCAATTGTGAAGGTCCATTTATGATCCCCATTGAAGCGGCTCGGCCAGTGTCCTTGCTCGTACAAGTCTTCGTCGGGAACGACGATCAGCAGCTTTCCACCCGGCTTGAGAACCTCCCACCATCTTCTGACTGCCTCATAAGGTTCGACTAGATGTTCCAAACAATGGCTTGAGTAGACCCAATCAAAGGCAGCGTCAGCTACGCCTTGTAGGTATTGGGCGTCGCCTTGCTGGATATCCCAGCGGACACAATCCGGCGTCACTGGATCTGGGCCGCAGCCGATGTCGATACCGGCCCCGACGAAAATGCGGTCGAAGTAGCCTTCGGCGGTGCGCCGATTTCGTGCCTTACTGCTCTCGTTGCCCATGAAGAGATTGTAATCCGTGTTGAGAGTCGTCCTGTCTTGAAAAATGAGTCCGTTTAGACGTAGGCAGGCGATCCTATGTCGCAAAGAGGATACGCTCAGATGCCTGGGTAAACCTCCGGCCTTAAAACGGGCCGTACGCCTGCTTGCCGACCAAGGGATAATGGTATTGCTTTGAACGCGCCAAGCCTGTTCAGTCCTGACCAGTTGCAGCAAATGATCGAATCTGGGGCCAGAATTTCGCCGCCCATTGGCCATCCGATAGTCGACCGCTGGTCCTGGCCCGGAGCATTTGTGTATCGGGTCGGCTCCGAAGTTCTCATTTCCGAGCAACCCGGTGGCCCCCGCGTCCGTGACGGAGGGCATTCACCCTGGATGATCGGGTATGCGGACAAACTCATGCTCATGGAACTCACGAAACTGCTTCCCGACCGGCTAAGGGCCCGAGTAGTCGAGACGGAGTATCTGGGGGTGTCCAGCACGGGTGATCGGATTTACCGGCAGCCGTACCTCCGCGCTTGGGGTGGCGTCGAAAGGCCACTCCGCATCTCAGATTGGTCTGAGGCCGAGTGGGAGAACTATCGAGCTGGCATCGAACTTCGAATCCGAACGATTCTTTTTAGCGATCCGAGCTATAGGGAATTCAGGCATGCCGTGGCCGAATGTGTGGCAGCACTTGCTCGCCTGTACCCTTCCATCTCCATCGATCCGGATATACCAAGCGAAAACGACGCCAAGCTCATCAGCACCGGTGACGTTCTTGAACGAGGCAACGGCGAATGGGTGTTCTGCGATCCAATCCTAGCGCATGTTCCCAGAGCCACCCACGAGGAGTTCTGGCGAGCGGTAGTCACCTAGTTCAGCGACAAAGACGCTTATAGAGGTTCGCCGTATAGAGTCGCACTAATTTTCATCCAACCGCCCCCTTCAAGTGCACCTTTCCGAAAATAACACCTTCTCTTAACCGAGCCTATAGGAACAATCGAGGATATCTCTAACCCATCCTCATTCCCGACATAGAGAGGGTGGTAAACCCAGTAATTGAATTTCGAGCGCAACTGTTCTGGACGACATTCGAACTCTGGCCTGCGAACAAGATAATAGCTTCCAAGCTCTAGAATGTCTACAGCAGGTTCAACATCCCGCAGCTAGCGAAGCTACCAAGCCGGTGTTTCTGGCAGCCGATGACCAGGAAGAGACAAGGGAGGCATGAGCGGGGCAAACATCTCTAAAGAGTCAAGGGAAGTGTATCAAATCATGTCGGCGATGGGAAAGCTCGCTATCCAGCGAAAGAAAGCAACTGGTGAGCAAATGCATAAGCCCCGCTTTGGCTACATAAGAAGCCGAGATCATGGGGTCGTTCAGTTCTCGGTTGAAAACATGAGTGTTAGACTTCCCAGCACACTTTCAGACCCTGAAACAAGGTGCGAGCCAGAATCATATTGCTTTTCCGATCAGAGAATGGCCCAGGTCATGGGAGTGGTTTAGGCCAAGGGTCTTTGGCGAGTCGGGTATTATGTACTTGAGGATCCTAATATGCCTATCTCCTTTAGTTCCAGCAGTGCCACTTTATTGTTGAGTTCAATTAAGTCGGCTATAGACAAGGACACGGTTAAGACCTGGGCTTACGATTCGGACGGTGACTTCTACCATAAGGCAACACAATACGACAGAAAGGGCTTTCTCAAACCAACCGTAGATGGATCTAAGTTATCCTTGAACTACATTCCCCTCAAGGACTTGAGCCAAGTTCCAACTGATATCAAAGGCGTCCTGTATGGCCGTTTTCTTGAAATGATGATAAATCACTTTGAAGCCAGTTTTTCAACCGAGACCTATTCCTAACACTGAAAGAGAAAATAAGGCGTTAGGCAGGGAATCGTCTTTTCGAACAAACGAAATCGTCCATTTGCAACTGGCCGATTCGAGCTTGGTTAAGGAGTATCAAAATGGCAATAATGCAGCGATCAATTCGGTGTGGAGGCTGTTGAATGGGGGTCCTTAGGGTAACTCACAGACAGCCCTTAGCCAGCTTGTCCCTAGCTGATAGCGGTTCGCCGACTCCGCCCTCAGGCATGCAGGAATACCTTGAGCGCCTGCTGAAGATGATTCCTTCTGAAGTCGTTGCGTTGTACCTTATGGGAGCCGGTTTTCTTCCGAGCGGATCGCTAGCTTTTGCGATAGGGTGGTCTGGGGTCTGCTTGATTGCGGTCATTGTTGTTCGAGCCGTGGGAAGCAAGGATAAGAAAACTGGCGCTGGGCCCCAGTGGGCTAACGTAGGCCTGTCTGCGATTTCCTTTCTCATTTGGCTCTACACGATCGGCGGTCCTTTTCGGCTCTGGAAGGGGTACCAGGCATCCTACGGCTCGTTGGCCGTCTTAGTATGGACGTTCTTTTTGCCTTACATTTACAAAGGTGATGCAGAGCCTGCAGCGTGATATAGCCGAGTTTGATCTGGGATTGCTAGAGGAGAATCAGCGTTCCTTTTATCAGCAGTTTCTGGAACTTCATTATCGGCTGCCCAACAACGTTAAGCCCGAGTATGTGCAGTTTGTCGCCGAAGGCGGAGTCGCTGCCAGCTACGATGCCATCGGTAAGTTTGCGGCTAGCGCTGGACGAGAGGGACCTGGATACCGTCTGCGATACAGCATCGTATTGCCAGTGTTCCTTCACTTTGTTTTTAACCGAGCGTTGAAGTTTCCATATGTTTTTTCGGCGGTTGGAGATCCCTCACGTGAGGACCCAGATCTAATGCGATGGGAAGGTTCGGCGATTCCCTTTGAGCTCCCTGACTCATTGCGATTAACTGAGGCTGTTCGAATATTGCCGGGTGTTAATCGGCCGGAGGATGCTGCCCGAGCGTCGGTCGCATCAGCATTGTCGGAGATCGCAACGGCATTTTGTGCGTTTCACGAGATGGCGCACGTCATAGGAGGGCACGTGGCTTATCGGGCGGATCGGTGCTCCTTGGCTTTTGTGCCGGAGTTCTTTGGGATCAGGCTTCTGCCCAGGTCTGAATTGGCACTCAGCCAGGTCTTTGAACGGGAGGCGGACCTGATAGCGCTGAACTCAACTCTAGCCTTGCTCGTGTCAGACCCATCTTCAAGAAGTTACTTTGCGGCGAGTTTTGGTATCGAGAATGATGGGGAGCAGTATCCCTATCATGCGATCTCAGTTTTGGTTTTTGCGCTGACCCTCTTGTTTCTCTATTTGGCGCAGGTGCCAACAGGACTGGGTCTGAGTTCAAGCCATCCCCACCCAATCGTGAGGATTACGTATTTGCGAACAGCTTTGCGGCTGGCTGCCACGAACGATCTTGGTTTAGAGATCGAGGATCTAGACTCCCTCTGCGACTACGCGTCTGAGCAAGCTTTTAAGCTTTGGAATGACTTAGGATTGGACGTTCCAGCTTTGGCCGGGGCTAACGACGTGCGGCATTACTCGCGCTCGGTTCGACGCGCGGTCGAGAGGTTGGAGCGTAATCACGAACTGCTGTATTCTCGTTATTCGGCCTACTCTTGGCTTCCTGGCTCTGCCTGGAAGACTTATTCTTGAGCAGACTCATCAAGGATTGGACCGCCAATTTCTGTTTCAATATCTAGAACAAACTGGTTTAGCTTCGAAGATAGAGCCTGTAATCTTAATCCCAAGGCTCGGTATTCGTCTTTGGCAGGGTGCTCTTTGCCGTTAGAGAAGCAATCAAGGACGGAGCCTACGGACAGGGCGGTCTGGGCGGACACGGACTGGAGAGCGCCTTGAAGGCCAGCGAATGCCTTTTCAATGGCAGTCACCCACTCCGCTTCATTAGTTCGCTCTTTGAACTTTGAACGAATATCCGTGATCATGAGCATGAGGCCGTAAAGGCGGCACGCAGGTGAGGGATGTGTTCTTAGACCCGTTTGGCAGAGGGAAGCCTCTGACATGAGCAAGCCAACAAGTGCTGATCCGAGGAAGGAGTTCATGCACCATTCCGGGAAGTTTGCGGAAATAGCGCGGAACTCGGGCGAGTTACTTTCGGTATCCCAATCTCGAAAAGCGATTCCGGCGCCGTTGATGAGTGCAAAGGAGTCGGCTTGAAGCTCGAATGCCTGAAGATCGGCCGGCTCAAGCTTTGGCTTACGTTTCCTTTTCCAGGGCAAGACAGCGAGACTTAATGGGTTGTCCTGAAGCTCCATGAGAGAACCACCCGGGAGCATTTTGAGGTGGGCATGGAGGTAATGACCCTGTTCATGCAACGAAATGAAACGAGAGGCGAGCGCAAAAAGCATCCATCCAACCCCCTGCCTCTCGAATGAGCGGGGAACACGGGCGAGGAGATCCAACGGGTGACTGTTTGCATTGTAGTGACGGTACTCGACGAAACGGCCTTGCTGGTTGGAGTTTATGCCGACCATCACATCAGACGCGCCCGGTATGTGGGGTAGGAATTCCTTGGTGCAAGCAGTTTCCATACACATGTCCAGCAGTGCAATGACCATGCCCTCAGTTAAGTGGTAGGCAGGAGATACGCCGGCCTGACGCTGGGAGACGGAGGCGTTGGGCTTTGAGTTGCCGACGAGCGTGAAGTGTCCGCTGAATCCGAGTTGACCGACCACACCGTAACTATTGGAGCTGCTAAACGATTTCATAAAACCAACCGGCGTCTCAAAGAACTGTCCGCCAACTCCAAGCTCCACAGGATGGACCATGTACCCCGCCACTTGACCGCCGATACCAGTCGCTAGTTCGACTCTGCCGCCCCGAAGATCTAGGCCGAGCAGTTCGGCAATGTCCCAGTCGAAGAGGCAGATATCTGCTCCCGAGTCAAGCAATACCTCGTAGCGCACGGTCCGATCTCCAGCCCGGATGGTGATGGGAATAACTGGCCGGATGATCTGGGAGCTGAACCGTTTATAGGGAAACTTCATCGCCCCGACGCGCTAGCCGATGAAGGCGTGAAGATTCTTGGGCATCCGCGCCAAGATCGGCGTTTGGTGGCCTTTCGCTTGGGCTGCCAGGGTGGCTTCGGTCGCGCTTGAGCCCACCCCAACCACGGTCCGCTCGTCATCAGCGAGAGCGACCCACTTGCCGGCGTAGCGCAAATACAGCTGGCTCCAATCGACTGTCATGACCACACTCTAGCAAAGGCGAATCGGTCGCGCAAGAGACTGCTTCGCGGCTTGGCTGATCGATCTTTTGGTGCCAAAAGTTCCAACTCGACGATAGGGTGGCTTGGTCCAAAGCAAATGCCCGCAAGGAGCGGGCATCAGGTTTTCATATCGGAGCTAGTAATCTTCGGGCAACAACACCGTCGTGAGGCTTCTGTCCCCCTCCGTAATGATCCAGAACTTGGTTCCAGACTCCGACCGGTAGGCTGAGAGCAACCGGAACTGCTCTTTCAAACTCAGCTCGTTCTCTGCCTTATCGTCCTCGCAGAGTTCGCCCCAATCGCCGTTCAGATGCCGCCGCAACCCGCGCAAGACATCGAGGTTGGTCAACTGAGACTGAGCGTTTGATGTGATGAACAACTGGCCTGGTTCAAACAATGTGGATATCTGCATTCGCCACCTCCCGCCAGCGCCCACTAATCCGGATAAGCAGGTCGCTGGAGGCAGGCGGCGTATTGGCACTGTCTATCCGGCAAGATCGTTCGTCAAAAAAGAAAGCCGACGAAGCGCATACTGAAACTCTCTCATCAAGTGCCTGGCTCACGGATTGACGTTCAGCGCAAGCGCCCAACCTCAGAGAAGCCTCAGTCCAGCATGAGTAACGATAAGCATCCTCTGTCAGATCCTACACTTTGATGCATGTAGTAACCCGGGGCCCTGAGTTTTTGGTGAGCAAGCATAAGTGTTATCCGGGATGCGACATTCAGGTGGCTTCTAACGGTTAATTTCGACGAGCAGCACCCATGCATCTAGGTTCGCTTTGACTATTGAGAGGAGAACGGCTGGAACGAGGAGGTACATGCCGAAGAATCCTACCGACAGGATCAGAACGCCAGCAACGATGTAGGCAATGACGGCAACCTGACTCACTAATATCATGAGAATCGTCTCTCGCCGGTATTCGGCCAGGATATTCCGCGCTATGCGCAAGTTAATGGCGCTGATTGCCAGCCAAATTCCCGATCCCAGCGCCGTCACTTCACTACCAATGACCATTCGCGATTGACCCGGAATGAGGAGCACGGACGAAACGACTAAGGCAGAAAGCAGAAGCAATAGAGCTTCCAGAGCCCGGTCCGGCAATATCGGAACGGACAGAATCTTTGCGAGATTAATCGATACACCGACAAATATTAGACCGGTGAGGGCTGCGGAAGCGCCGACCTCCGCAATCAAAAAGTTTGCCCATTCCCTCATCTGTCAAAGCCTCACAGGATTATGCCTTAACGATAGAGTATCGTGACGAATCGGCAAGCGCCAAGCTAAGTGCCGGGAGAACCAGATTCTTGGTAAAGCTCAAGCAAGTAAGGAGCCCTGTTTCCAGAGGGGTAAGACAGCACCGCAACGGGTCAAGTTGAGCGAGGCGGAAGATCGAGCCTGTCGCTGGTTCCGTATCGCTTAATCGGCGAGACTCCCACGTGTCACGAGAAATAACCTCATGTGTCGGTCGGTGTGCCAGGCGCAATCCTCGTACACTGTGGGAAAGTGGGAGATTCTGTGCGCGTGACCACCGAAATGGTCCAGATTCAAGGGACGTTGGCTCTCCTTATAGGTCCCAGGAGCTACGGGATTGAAGATGCTTGGTTGGAGCCCTTGCGCCCGCTGCTCGGCGCGACCATGTCGTTCGAAGCGTTGGTGGATGCGCTCGAAGCGGCCGCTCTAAACTCGGAACGAGCGTCCGTGATTGTTCCACTTGCCAAAGCGTGGGCGAGTCGGATCAGTCAGAAAGATGGAGACATCGACGAAGTCGGGACTTGAAAGCAGCAACAAGAGGCTCCAATTAAATGCTTCAGATTACGATTTGCGAAGCTTAGAAGTGAGGGAGTCAGTCCGGTTCGAAGGAATGAACGGTCTGATTATTCTAGAGCGACGAAGGACGTTGAGCCCTTCCGGGCTCTGACCCTGAGAGAGCGCCCGGCGCGTAGGCGGATGAATTTTCGAGCGCCGGGAGCCACGATTTAGGAGATCAATGGCGAAGCAGCTCTCCGATCTAATTCTTGGCATGCTCCGAGTTGATCATTGCTGGCCCGGCAGTCAATGCTCGAACTACCGCAAGATAGGCAAATAGGCTGGCTGTCCTTCCTCCCTTTTTGCCGTTGCCGGGCTTTTGGATCAGTCCGACTTCGGATTAATCCCACGAGCCAGTAGGGCGACCTGGACTCTGTTAGTCACTTTCATCTTTCGCATGATCGCGCAGTTCAAATTCTTGATTGATTGCTCGGCCAGTCCGATCTGTGCCGCAATCTCCCGATTGGTCAATCCCTTGGCGATACCAACGGTGACGTCTTGCTCTCTCGGAGTGAGGCTGCTGTACTCTCGACCGAGTCGTTCGCGAACGGTCATAGGAATTCTGAATATACCTTGAGGCTAGTGACTGAGCTTACATAGCGCATAGAGCCGAAAACGTAAGCCAGGAGTGTGGTGCGGACCCGAACATTGGTTGGCCCAAGAATGCGTCAGGGATCGAGCCGGATTGCGCCGTGGGCGTTGACGACGATCACATGATCTCTGCCCGGCACAAAGTCTTTGATCGTTACTACGCCGCCCTTAGACAGGAGGCGCACGCTCAGATTATTGACAAACCGCACGTCCGGGAGCGGCGCAGAGTCCTTCTTTGGATCTATCCCAATTTTGCCCAGGTCAAACATCGACGCTTGCTGCGGACCGTAGGTGATCACAAAGGGGGCGAGATGGACGACGTTCCGGTTCTGCTCAATAAACACCCGATACCGTGTTTGGCTAATCGCTTGGGCATCAATCCTGTCACCGACATGGAATCCCAACGGCAAGAACAGGGGAACGATCTGCACGTTCTTGTCACCGTCAATATCGGCGGCGATATTGGGGAGCCCGATGATGAAGAGACCAGCCCCAGCGATCTCCGCTGGCGCGGCCAGGACGTAGATGCGCCTGGCTGGCAAGAGCGACTTGATGAGCACCGCTGTTTCGTTCGAGACCAACCCAGCTTGATGATAGGCAGCAACCCCCGGAACCAACTGCACTGTAGCGGCCACGAGAACCAAGCTGACCAGTCGCATCCGCCATTTTAGCTCTTCAACTACGGCAAGGACGAAGCTAACAATCGCCATTCCCGAAAACACGGTCGCGATGTAGGACCAGCGCAACATATCCTCGAAGCCCGTCGGCAGCGCCGCGGCCAGCGCCGGTAGCAAGGCGATGACCGAACACCCGAAGGACGTTAAACCGATCGTGAGGTATTTGGCCCGGAGGTCGTTCACCGGTCGAATTGGTCGGACCGCGAATAAGACCCAAGCGACGCCAAACAGCCATGGCATGAGCGTTGGCCACCACTTGAGTCCGCCGTCCAGGTGGACTCGATACGTCAAGAAACCGAGCAGCAGTGGTAACGCCCACGGCCGTTGCTCAGGGTCCAACCAGAGCTTGGAGCGGTGAATCCAGTCCTTCCCCAAAGCGACCAATCTTCTACCCCGCCCGCGCCCGAAGGCTGGCCAGGCGAGAAAAGCGACTAGTAGGACGACGAGCGAAAACCGCCAGCCCAACGACGAGGCCAAAGCCAAGACGAGAAAATAACCGTATTGGATGGAATAGGGGAGCGCGGTGACAGCCCAAGTGACGAGCCACAAAACGAGCAAGCCGTACAGCATCTGCTTTCTTGATCCCTTCATTGGTTGAGCGCCTGGCCAAAGCCACGCGACTAGCATCACCGCCCCAAAGAGGAGCCAATGCATCGAGCCGCTGATGGAGTCTGGCCCTTGCCAGGTTGCCCAGTAGCGATCAAACGGGATGTAGGCGTGACTGAGATTTATTGGTAGCCGGTCGCCAAGAAATGAGGCTATGAAGTCCCGGGTCGTGTTCGAATAGCCCCCAACCACTCGGCCGATCACGTGACCGCGCACGACAATATAGCCGACGGTCAGGCTGATAAAGACTAGGGCATTCAATAGGGCGGTCCAACGCTCGGTTCTCTTCCATGGAACAAGAACCGCACAAAAACCGAAGCAAAGGAGTGGGAACGGCAGCGCCGCTTCCTTGCTCGTTAGACTGGCAACGAGTAGCGCGATCGAAAGTAGCAAACAACTGACTTTCCCGTCTTGCCGGTAGACGAGATAACTCCAGAGCGCCAGAGCTCCTAACGAGACTGACAGACCGTCAGTCACCCCGGCGATCCAAGCGACGGTTTCGACGTGGGTTGGCCAAAGCACGAAAAGCAGCCCTAGTAACAGCCCTGACCAGTTGGCGACTCTGGGCTCGGGGCAGACTCGCAGCCAAATGCCCCGAACTGCGTAACCGGCCGTTACCGATAGGGCAACGGCGAACAGTCGAAAGGCCGTTGGATTGATACCGAAGATCTTCCACAGCCACCAAAAGACAATGCTGATGAAGGGGCGCCAGAAGTGAATGCCAGTGTGATCATTCCCCATGATTCCCTGGTCGCGGGCCATCGCAAACCAGTTGAAATCGTCGATCTGCAAGCCGCCGCCGAACGTCGCCCCGTACGCCGCCACTCCGGCGACGAGCATCAGTACTATGGCCGAAAGGTTTCTGGTGGGCGGGCGGATCTCGCCCTTCTGGAACCTTTCGGCGGTAGTTTTCGATCCCCCTTGGCTTGGCCGAGCCTCGGCGCTCGTTTCACGCATGGGGGAAGTCTACGTCAATTTATAGGCATATTGCCTATAAACCTAACGCTATTGTCGGCTTAGGCATGGCAGCGGAGAAGCGACCACGAAAACGGACGGGAGAGCAGATTAGCGGACGAGCGGCTGATTATCAGGCCATTGGTGCCTGGCTCCGAGAACGTCGAGTCGACGCCCATAAAGGCCAACTGGAGCTAAACCGCGAGATGGGAAAGAGCAACACCTTCATGTACCGGGTCGAAGCTGGGCGGCAGCGAATCGATCTGTTGCAGTTCTTGGAGCTCGCCAGGCTTCTCCAACTTGATCGAAAAACTACGATTACCGACTTAATGCAGGCCCTTGGCTGGGATGAGAAGACTCCCTAGTAGTCAACTTGAGACTGTGGCAATACTATCGAGATCGCCATGCCCTTCGCTCGACTGAGTGGCATCAGCTACCGAACTATGCCTCGATCGAACCAACTACCGAGTTTGGCGGCGACATCGACTGGAAGATTTGGTTTGTCGCCAGTCCGGCAGAGCCGCCTCAAGATGTCCAAATTCGCGTCGTCTGCCGATGCTTCCGAGTCTGGCTCCTCATTCACTATTACCTATCCGTGACTGGCTTGGGCTGGGGCTGGGAGGTTGAAGCCGACGCGCTCCATGTTTGGGTGGTGATTGGCGGGACAGGCACCCGGATCTTGTTTGGTACACCGGCGAAGGCGGCGCAGCAACTATCACTCCAATACGTGCACGGCGAGCGAGCCGACATTAAATAAGTGCCCTAGTCTACGGCCAATCCTCGCCGCCAGGCAAGTATTCGGCTCGGCACCGATGTAGCCGCTGCCAAGCCTTGCGGATTCCTCTCCAAATGCCATGTTTCTCTACCGCCAAGCCAAGATAAATCGAACAACTTGGCGTGTAAATACATGTTCGATTGAGCCTTGCCGATATAAATCGCCGGTAGAGCCGAATCGCCAAGTAGACAGGAATCTTCACTTAACGGTCCTGAAAGGTTAGAAGGTAGATGTTGCCTCGCTGAATGAACGGCCAGCAGCCCGAGCTAAACGGAATAACATCCATCCGGAGCAAGTGCCAGCCTTTCTCCGCAAATTGGTTCAGGGTCTCGCAATAACGACCTATGGTCTTGACGTTCCAGGTACCGGCATTCTGGCAGCCGCTTTCGACCGGGAAGATAGCGGCCGTATACCGGACTTGGTGAGTCCGTGCCCCCTTTCCAGTAGGCACGGGTGGCGCTACGGGAGGTGGCGGCAGGTCAGGCGAAACTGGCAAGGCCGGAACAGTTACCGATGGTGCGTCAGGCGTTCCGGCATTTGGATTCGTCTGAGACGATTGTGGAGGAGATGTTAGGTAGTCCCAGGCAGATTTCCCCGCGTCGATAATCGTTTGCCCGACATCCGACAAGACGAACGCGCCAGGCATGCCTGGATTGCGAGGCGGAAGGTGCAATCCCCATCGCACCAGCACCTCCGGATAGCCTTGCTCGATGAGTTTCGCGGCGAAATCATCCGCGTTGAGTTCGGTCGTTTCAAAGGCGTCCAACGCTAAGTTGAACGCCTGCTTATCCTCGGTCGTCATCCGCTCGACGATCCAGCGCACTTCTTCCGGTAGGTCGCTATCCAATCGGTCCATTTGCTCTAGCCCCGTGACGTAAGTAGTTTATCCAAGCCTGAGTACAATTTGCAAAGACTGAGGCAACAGAATCATTCAAGCGCCTTGGTTCATGGCGAAGAGGACGATCTTCTTCGAGTCGGCGCTCAAGTGGGCCTGATCGAACAAGGCGGCTTCGCACGAGTTCGCCGACAAACCTGACTAATAGTGGATTCAGTTTTCTGAAGACAGCTTAGTCAGCCGGCGACTCGTTCGATGTCTAGCTGGAGGCCGCGAAGCCGATGTCGGTAATGAACTAGGCCGTGAGCATCGGCAAGGTCAAGACCGGCAGAATAACGATCCCAGAGATGACGATGTTCATTGGTCGCGAGGCGGAGCCGTAACTCGCTAATCAGAAACTTCAATTGGTTTTGCGGGGAGGCGTTCCCCATGGCTGCCTGACCGGCGGCCAACGATTCTGCCGCGTCATCGAAGCTCCCAACGAGCAGTTGTGCCCTGGCCACCGCCTCATAAGCTAACCCAACGGATAGCGGATTCTCCAAGCTCGGAATACTGTCTTGTAACGGTTGAACTCTGTGCCCGATCATCGATTGCGCGGACTCTTTCCGTTGGCTTTCCGCCGTCCACCCGATCAAGACAGCATCTCGTTTCACCGCCTGGATCATTTCGGCCCGTTTGCTCTTCCCTACCCCCGTCGGATTCCAATCACTGAGAAAGGAGGCTAAGTGTCCAAGGAGCCGATCGGCCCGGTCGATCTGATCAGGATATGACAACCGAACAGCCAAACTCTCCAGCCACCAACTCATTGCCATCCACTCCGCGTCGGAGGCGGATTGAGCGATCCGCAGCATCCGCTGGGAAACGCCAAAGCCGACTAAGGGCCGATCTAGATCGTAGGAGATTTCACAGAGCGTCCGTCCCACCAGCAAAGCGCTTCGAAATCTTCTTGGATCGGGCTCTAGGGCGCGCCAGAGTCTTTGGAGCGACTGGAAGACGGACAAGCTTCTCCCGGCCGGGACGAGGACATACATCTGCCAGGCAAAGTGCTGAATCTGTTCATCGCTGTCCCACGGCTCGGGAGTAGCTTGATCCAAAGGCGAAGGAGCGTAGCTGGCGAGCCACGCTTCGTAGAGCCGCTGTTTACTTTCCGCTAAAGCAAACCCACCCATCAGCGTTTCGATCAACGGGTAGGTTGGCCGCTCGTCCAGGCCGCGAACCAGTTGGGTGATCCGGCTCGGATCGATGCTTAGGCGCCGGGCGTAAGCGGCCTGGTTGCCGTACTCTTCCCGGGCTAGCGCCCGGAGTGTTCGACCAAATTCCGTTGAAGGGAGTCGTTCCACCTCTTGAGTTTTTCCTCAACAATCTTGGACGACTGAGAGTACTCAGCGGTACGACGGTTACCATATCGCCATGCGGATTTCAAGCAACGGCGGCCTGGCTGGTCTGATCGAATTGGGCGGCGGTCTGGCGGTCAAGCTGCTTCGCCCCCATCTCCCGGGCGAGCGACCGCTCGTGTCAAAAGCCGGTGACTTCGTGGTCGGCAAGATCATTCGCCCTCCGGCCCTGCCCCACGAGCCGCCGCTGACGTTGGCCGAAGCCGAACGCCGCAAGCACCTCTATCTCATCGGGGCCACGGGGTGCGGCAAGACCAATCTGCTCTTACGACTCATCGACCAAGAGTTGGCCAGCCACCGTTCGATTTGCGTTATCGACTTGCGCGGCGACTTGGTCGACCGAATTCTCCACCGCTTGGCTTCCACTCTGGAGCCCGCTGATCTACAAGGTCGCCTCTGCCTTATCGATCTGCGTAACGAGGACTACGCCATCCCCCTTAACCCCCTGACTGGCAGCGGCGACGACTATATGCGCGCCCTCCAGTTGATGGAAGTCGTCGAGCGTAACGCCGAATCCTGGGGCGTCCAACTGGAAGAAACCCTGCGTAACTCACTGATTGCCCTGGCTCAATCTGGCTGGTCCCTCCTAGAGATTGAGCCCCTTCTCACTCATCAAGCGTTTCGCAAGCAAGTCATGGCCCGAGTCCAGGACCCGTACGTCAGGGCCTTCTTTCAGCGCTACGACCGACTTTTCAAGGACAAACAACTTGTCTGGGCCTTGGCGGTCCTCAACAAAGTTACCGCGTTGATCTCGGTGCCCGCGCTTCGGTGTTTGTTCGGGTCCCGCACCGGCTTGGATTGGCAACAGCTCCTCAACGATCAGCCCGAGCAAATCATCCTCATCGCTTTGGCCGTTGACCGGTTTCACGAAGCTTCCCACCTAGTTGGTGGCCTCTGCGTCGCTTCGATCCAAAACGCGGTCATGGCCAGGGCCAACATCCCAGAAGCCGAACGATTACCAACCACGCTTATCGTTGACGAGTTCGAAACCATGGCCTCCGAAGCCTTTGAGTCGATCATCGCCGAAGGGCGACGGTTCGGGCTCTCATTAGTCCTGGCCCATCAGAACCTCGCTCAGCTAGATCGCAAGCTCCGGGAAGTAGTCCGCAATAACGTCCACGTTCAGCTCTACTTCCAAACCGGCGCCCTCGATGCCTCCGACTTAGCCACTGAAATCATCTCCGCCCAAACGCGGGAGCAGAACCGGTTGGCCCTCATTAGCCAAGGCGTAGGTCAAGCCTATGTCGTTCGTCGCGGTTTGCCATCCGTTCAGGTCGCTACGGCTTTAGCCGCTGATCCCGACGCGCCCACCGACAAAGTTGAAGCCCTACGGCTTGCAGCCCTCCAAGGCTACGGTCATCCGAGACAGCAAATCGAAGCCGAGTTGCGGCAACGCGCCGCCCAAATCTACAACTCCTCAAAAACCTCATCCGATCCTCAAGTCCAAATCCGCCATGACAAACGACCGCCGAACCACTAACAAACCCCCGTTCCGGTTGATGGAGCGAGATCTGCGGATTCTGGCCGATCTGTATCTCCACCGAGCAATTAGCCGCGATCAATTGATTGGTCTTGGACATTTCAACTCGGTTCCTCGCTGCAATAGCCGGATAAACCGGCTCATCCAGGCCGGGCTGGCTCGACGCATTTACCCCCAGTCAGGTTCTGGTAGCCAAGCTATTTACTCGGTTGGCCCAGGCGCGACCAGCATTCTTGTTGCGCGCGTCAACGTGCCCAAAGCCGAGGTGGCCCCGAAGGCCAGTCGAGCGGTCCCGCCGCTCTTCCTGGCTCATACCTTGGGGCTCGTGGATTTGCGCGTCGCCTTCCAGCGACAAGCCCAAACAGCCGGATTCAGCATCGAAGTGTGGCTACCCGAGCCGTCGTGTCGCCATGAGTATTCGATCAAGGATCATCCCCTGGCCGATTGGCGCAGGCACGTCCTGAAGCCCGACGCCTACGTGAAGCTATCGAAGGAAGGTCGCTCTCGCCACTACTTCCTGGAACTCGATCTCGGGCATGTTTCTCACGGTCAGTTTGCCAAGAAGGTCGATAGCTATCGGCGCTACTTAGACCTGGGCTTGTTCACCGAAGTCTATGCGGCCAAAACCTTCGGCGTGTTGGTCGTGACGACTGGCGATCATCGGCTGTGCCATTTGCACGAGCTGACCACCCAGACCGCCCAGCCCCGTTTTCTTTTCACGACCCAGAACCAAATTCAAAAAGGCTTGTTCCGCCGGTGCTGGATCGGCCCCGAAGGAACTACCTCGATTGTGCCCGGAGATCATCTATGACTATCTGCCTGTCTTGCTATCACTGCTGGCCAGAGAGCGCCATCTACTGCGGCTCTTGTCAGCGAACCTTTCAAGGGCGGCGCTGTCCGCACGCCCATCTCAGCCCGAAGGATGCCCGCTACTGCATCGAATGCGGCACTTCAGATTTGAGTGTTCCCACCAAATGGATAACGACCGGTTGGGTCTGTCGCCTAGCCGCTTGGATGGTGGCTTTCTGCTTTCTCAAACCGTTGCTAATCCTGATCGGCAAGTTGTGCCTCGGAATCCTTGCCGTCTGCCTTTTAATGAGCCTGCTGCTTCGGCTTTTGTTCGGTCGCTCTGGGGTTGTCGGCGGCCTCATCGGGCCGCTCCTCATAGGCCATCTACTCTTTCGGCTGATCGGCTTATTCTTCCGCGGACTGGGTTACCTCATTCAAGGACATAGTCAACCAGCTCCGGCGGTCCCGCGCCCTCGACGTTTACCCATCTAGCTGGAGTTCAGGCATGACCCATCGTGAATCGCCATCCGATCTGCCAAGACCGAACCAAAGTGCGAAGTCTGGATCCCTGCCGGACTTCTTAACCATCCGTAGACTCGCTAAGCTTCTCGACTACTCGACGCGTAGCATCTGGCGATGGGGGAAAAGAGAGAATCTGCGCTTTGTTAAAGTCGGTAACCGAGCTGGCATGTGGCGACGCGATTACGAACGCTGGCTCAACTGGAAACGGGGCTCCAGGTAGTTGGCAGCGACCTCCCGTGCTATCTTGGGGTAGATCGAGGTCAGAAGCGAGGAAGGGAAATCTTCTGCTAAAAGCTCGAGCCAGAAGTCAAGGAAGGAGAAAGCTGTTCTTCAGCTTAGCCGGGCCGTTACCGTTTCGACCAACCTCTTTGATTTTGCCGCTCCTAAAAGCGAAGCCAACAAAGAGAAAGACAAAGGTATACAAAATATTTGTCGATGATTGTTTTTACTCCTGGTTAATTCGCTTAACTAAGGGATGTCCAGACTTTGGAACAAATCTTGCGAAGATTGGCATGATAGGCGCTAATTTCGGGCTCTCTGGTCGTCCTAAAAGCATGAATGCAACCAAGCGACCGACTATGAATCTTATTAGAGTCTGATACAATAGTAGACGTGTTTGCACTAAATCAAGCGGCACCATTGGACATATAATAGGGGGTTCATGCTAATGTTCGGCACTGTGCATATTGACAACAAGGCCTGGGTAACGCCCACTGCTCGCCTGGTGATCGAGGATTCCGGCTACACCATTTCTCAGGTCATTAACCCGAGACGACAGGAAGGCGATCCCTTCCCGCTGCTAGGAGAGACTTGGGAGCAGGGTGATGCCAAGGTCGCGCCAATAAGACTAAACGGCTTTAGCGTTCTGTGGGTGGTTATGGTGTCGGGGAATAAAGATCCATTAGTCATGGCTCCCAGTGACCTAAACCGAAGAAGTGATCTTTTCGCACTATTCAAATAACTAAGCGCCCAGATCCCTGGGCGCTCTCGTTATAACTATATGAGACCTCGGCTGTATCGCGACCCAATCCACGGCCAAATAAGACTTGAACGCCAGGGGTCAATGGACAAGAGTTCTTCCGAGGCCACTCTTGGCTACATAGTTCCCAAGCTTCGAGATACTCTGGCATTTCAACGATTGCGTGGTATACGCCAGAATGGCTTGACGAATTTCGTTTTTGCGGGAATGGAGCACTCAAGGTTCGTTCACTCCTTCGGTGTTTTCGATCTGGCAAGAACGATGTATGATCGGATAATCAGAAACTCCGGCCGGGCTCCGGACAACATGGCGCGCTCATCAGTGGCTGTCTCCGGGATGCTTCACGATCTTGGACATGGGCCTTTTTCCCACACGCTTGAAGAAGCTCTATCGGACGACTCAACGGAAACTGTTTTCAAGCACGAGCAACTGACAGTGCGTTTCTTGACCGAGGATTCAGCGATCACGGCAATTCTCAAGGAGGTTGACGACAACTTCGCAAATCAAATCCTCGCATACGTTGACAAATCGTATCGCCAAGAAGATGATTGGACGCATCGGCTGATATCGAGCCAGCTTGACGCCGACCGGTTGGATTACATGTTGAGGGACAGCTACATGTCAGGAATCGAGGGTCATGGATTCGATCTTTCCAGACTTCTGGAAATGCTCTCAACTCAAGACGGGCTCAGAATAACTGTAAATGAAGGTGCTATAGAGGGGGTTGAGGCGTATTTGCTAATGAACTTGCATCTGTATCGGATCGCGTACTTTCATAAAGTGGTCCGTGGCTCGCATGGCGTTTTGGTTAGTATTATCCAGCGGAGCTTCGATCTCATTCGTGAGAAGGATTACAGACACCTAGCCCAATGCCCAGACCTCCTGAAGCAAGCGCTGCTTCAGCTTTTCGAGAAAGGATCAATGCTGGACCTTGATCTTTATACACGGCTAGTCGAGCACCATTTCTGGGTCGCCTTCGACGCTTGGCGCCAAGCTGATGACAAGGTTCTGGCGGACTTAGCCAAGAGACTTGCATCGCGCCAGCCATTTCGTGCCCAGGATATCGATTTTCTTAATAAGGCCAAAGAAGCCCTCCGGCTCATGCAGGACGGTCCCGAGGAGATCGCTACCCGGTTGGGCTTTACTGCCGACGAGGTGAGAAAATATTATTTGAAAATTGATGACCCAAAAAGGAGAACGTATAACGAGTTCCGCTGGCGTCCAACAGAGACAAACACCGACGAGGCAATATGGATAGCCTTTAACAACGGTGGTCAAGAGCCAGTTGAGCGACTACGCAAAAACAAGGTGCTCCAGGCTATGTTGGAAGAAGCTCATTTTAATCGCATACTTTTTCCGAGAGGGTGCGAAGACATCGTTGAAAAGTATTATCCGTAAAAAACTTTACCGGCAAGCAGCCTCTCAAATGTCTCTCAAATCACAAAGACAAACAGGCATTTTGTGAGACGGTGGGAGACTGAACAATGCTGGTTTAGGCGCATTTATCATCTGTGGACCAGAGGGCCGCGCCTATGTTCTGATGTTATTCAGATTGCCTGAGATCATCCATGGCTTCATAGTGAGACCTCATTAAATCGGGCAACGCTAGCAGTGAAGTGCTTTTACCCTTGACTATTGGGCTTTTCCTTAGCTATCATCCTTAGCTATCCAGTCGTGGAATGGCATTGAAGTGGCACACTTGGTAGCCTTCTCAGACGAGGAAATAGATTCAAACGGGCTCTTCGAAATGAGCTCGAAGCAGTTTCAGGTACTAGTGGGCGCAAGCTCGTGAAGGTTCGAGTCCTTTCGACGGCACCAGTTCAAAACTGGCATTTTTGTATCCGGGCTACAGACCCTTCCCCAGACTCGACTACGTTAGCCTCAAGAGAGTCCAGGGCTATTTTTAGCCCAGTCGCCATCCCCGAGACGTGAGCGGTTTCTTATGGAAGCCAAGGTGGCACTGCAGGCGCATCTAAACGAGTGCGAACTCGCTATGGAATCCCATAAGCGACTCGACACCCCATTTGTGGCTTTGGCCGACTGCGGCGCGGTACACGAGACTAGGGCGAGAATCGCGTGGCTTGAGGAAATTACGCGGGAAATTCTAAGTCTTGCCCCTCCAAGCCAATGAGCATATCGGCTGAGTCTTTCGTAACAAGGCCGATTGACGGTATCGTGGACAACGATATGCTCGTATAATCAATTGATTCCTTAGGTTCGAACCAGTCGCCTTTTACTGCTTTTGGCCTTGGGAATCGCGGTTTCTCTGTTGCCCATCCTTTACTAGGAGGTGAGGGCGTGGAAAGAATACTGTTCCTGACGAACGAGAGCCGTGGCGCAGCCAACGCCGTGACACGGTTGATTACGGACGGCGGTTATGAGGTAGTTGTCAAACCTACCGTCAAGGATTGGCCTGACGACCATGCGGCTGGGCCCACCGCCTTAGTCGTCATTTGCCAACAACCGCCGCTCGACTATCTCAAGACCTGCCGTCTCATTCGCGAGCATTCGACCCTTCCCATCTTGGTGGTTCGTGGCCGCTCGGATATGGTTGATATGGTGGTTGCTTTGGAGACAGGGGCGGACGATTTCGTGGCTGAACCTTACAAGGGGACCGCCCTGGTGGCGCGAATTAGAGCTTTGCTTCGGCGTCATCGGCTCGCAAAATCGGAGCTCCTCTGGAGTCGGCTTCTCGGCTGATCCTGTGTTAGCATGGACTAACTGGGCTCCGTCATTTGTCGCCCAGCGGGCTTCTAGGGGCACGGCCGGCACCAAGTTTCGACTCTAACCCGCCGGACCAATCATAAATTAGTCATTTGCCGCTTGGAAGCTTGACTCGGTAGGCCAGCCAGCGGGTATCGCGTCATATCGCAGTCACATGGGCGCTCGGGCCGAGTTTTGGCTGATAACTAGCGCATGATGAGGGGGAAGAAACTTGGAGACACGATGCTGGAATCAACGACAAATCGCAGATGGGAAGACTCAAGCCACAAGGCGGCCGCTGGGCGGGAACACGCCGAACTGGAGCTTGTCGAGGTTAAGACCGGGCATGCTTGGGAGCGTACCGACGCTGGCGAAATCAAGCTTCACCCCATGGACAGACATTGCCAAGGGCCTGTTTGCAGGGCCTGTGGATTCGGGTTTTGCGTGGAGTGCGGCATACCAAATGCCATGTTCGCCTGTTTGCAAGGGATGCCCCAAATCACCAGTCAGCAAGTCAAGGGCATCGGAGGTCAGGATATGGCCGTGATGCACCGAAGCGCGTAAAGCGCCGTAGAGTAGTCGATCCCTTTTGGATCCAATCGTTTATCTCTCTTAGGTTCGAGTCTTAAACCTTTTGGCGTAGTGCGAAATGCCTCGCGAACCCGGACAAATAAAAATGGAACGAATTCTTTTTCTCACGAACGTGGATCACGGCTCCGCCGAAGCCATGACAAAGTTGATGGCCGACAATGGTTACCAGGCGATTGTCAGAATAACGGAGGATGATTGGCACGAGGATTTGCTTGACGATGGAATCACCCTCGTCATTATCAGCCAGCAAGCGCCGATCGACTATCTCGAAACAACCCGGCTCATCCGCAACCGGTCGACGGTTCCCATTATCGTACTAAGCGACAGATCGGATACCGTGGATATGGTGGTCGCCTTAGAAATGGGCGCTGACGATTACATGCCCGTGCCCTATGAGCGTCTTGCGCTCGTTGCCAGGATTCGAGCTTTACTTCGGCGGTCGCACGTCGGTGAGGACGGCGAACCGTCAGAGCGATCTAGTTCGCCTAGGGATCAGATTGTGATCGGGCCCCTAAAGATCGACTGCAACTTCCGAGATGCGTTCGTCCAGGAGACGCCTGTGGGCCTCACAAACCTCGAGTTCAAGTTGCTTTATCATTTTGTAACCCACCAAGAACAGTTGCTATTAAGAGAAGAGATTTTTGCAGAGATCTGGGGCTACGACATCAATACGAACACACACAGCCTCGGCACCTACATTCATCTGCTGAAGAAGAAGCTTCGCGCCCACGGAGTGTGGCTGCCCCTCGAAAGCTTCCCAGGGGTGGGATACAAGTTGGGACCAGCCACCGTAGTCAATCTGTTCCCGGCCGACAAGGCCGCCACGGCATAGGTTCTACGGCGCATCCACAAATGCATCCGTGTTAGGGGTAGTTACGCACTGTCAGGCTAAGAGTGGGCGAGGATCCGTGTAGACATTGCGTTGCATTCGCCCTCACCTTCGGCCTCGAGCGAGCTGCGGTCCGTGAGTGGCTGCGTGCTTGCCGGCAGTCGCGTCTGGCCGATATCGAACGCCTCCCTCCAGGCTTCGATCCTCTTGGCGTTTACCGCCGCAGTATTTGCGAAGAAGGTTAGCGAGTCGTTTCCACAGAAATATTGTTGAAAATAGCTTGAGAACCACGAATGCCAAGGGCCGCTGGACTGTACTCCGGCTCTAAGATCATCCATGGTTTCGGCATTTGCGCGTTCAGAGGTCTGTCCACACTTCAGGAAATCGTTGCGAAGCCCCTCAACCTCCTCCGGAGTGGTGAAACCACTGCTGTGAAATCGATGTTCGAAGCTGTATCTAAGAGCCCTCGGCAGATCGTTCGATACCTGTGCGATCACGGCTGCATTGACCAATGCATCGACGCTATTTAGAAATTGCGTTTTGCAAGAAGGATTGTCCACCCTGAGAATGTCCTTATCGGCCCGCATCGACTGCGCGTAGTATTTCCGCCAATGCGCTTCAGATGCGTGCGGCCACCCCGTGCGGTTCGCCTTAAACGCATCGAAGAGAGCTAGCATCTGCTCCATCTTTTCTATTGGAAACGTGTAATCCCAATTCGCAAGTCTTCTGAGCTCTTCACAGATTGAATTGTAGTACTCCGTGGCAAAGAGGTTTTCGAAAGTCGGCGCTTTGCGGAAGTCATCCCGGTAGAGGCCTAGCTCAAATAGGGCGCCCAGGAGCATATGTGCAAGGTGCCGGGATTCATCTTTGTCGGAAGGACTTGAAAGCTGCTGTGCGATCCGGTCCGACAGGCAATCCGATTTCAAATCAAGCTCTGGCCCCCCTGACCACTTTCCTGCCTGGCCACAAACGCCCCACTCGTTGGAGTCGACCGAATCATTGGATGAAAAGTGGAGCCCGCCCGGTTCGTCGTCATCGATATTGAACGACCAAGAAGTAAGCACCGCGTCGCAATTGAGATAAACCCATACTTGGAATCTCCCGTTCTTTGGCAAGGATTCCTTGGTCAGTTCATTGCAACCTGCGCTAACCTTCCACCCAATAATGCGGTGGTCATTAGCCTTAAACGAGTAGAACCCCGAGCCGTTATCGCCACCAGTGAGAGTTAAAGGGTTCCGTAAAGTGAGCTCGAATAGGATGTGGTCCGCTTTGGTTGGCCTATTGGCCTTCGCTTGGCCGCTGAAGACCGTAAAGTCCGCGCCCATGTAAGTATAGGTATAGCCGCCTTCCTCCGGGATGTATGCCCGACTTTCTTTCGGCGATCGCGCGGAGACGCCGGCGAGAGCCAGCCAAAAACAGACTATCGTGTGTAAGCCCATTCTCGCCATTTTCCATCATAAGGCTGAGTGCATAGTATCTGCTTACCCTGAAATGAGTGATATATGAACACACTGAAGTCGTTGTGAGGCAGGACCGGTTAGGTTGCGTGGAGTTGTGGTCGAATTTCGATATGTGAGTCTGCCAACAGCCTGAAATGATCCTTAGCCTCGCAGGAATCTCGGTCATTATAAGGAAGAATAGGAGGCCCTGGCCGGTTATTCTCGTGCCCATGTCTTTGGAGACATATCCGTGTCATTTGTCACTCATTTGTCCCCTATTCGGTGCAACCAGGGACTGTGTTGCGATGGCGCCTGCGCATAATGTCTACGCATCGAAACCCAAGACTGGGACTCAACTAACATGGGATCAAGCGTAATAAATCAATATGGGCAGCCGATCGTCTCGGCCCACTCGAGCGTGATTGCGTCTAGATTTAGGGAACTCTTCTCCCATATGCCAACGGCCTGCTTTACTTTCGATAGTATGGGCATCATTCAGGAGTGGAACGGGTCGGCAGAAAGCCTCCTTGGCCTTTCCGCTAATAGCGGACCACTTACCCCTATATGGAAAAGGCTAGGAGCTTCGAGGAAGGGGCTTTGGAGCCAAAGCTTCGTGAATGACGTCTTCAATGGTGTTCCCATCGCGGGCCTCGAGTGGGTGAGGAAGACCTCAGACTGGGAGAAGTATCTCATCTGCGACATTTTTCCGGTCAGATCTCAATCCGGCAAGATAATAGGCGCAATTAGCTCAAACCTCGACATAACTGAGCGGAAGAAGGCCGAGAACTTGGCGAAAACGCAACTACGTGAGTTCAGTCAGATGGCCGATAACCTTGAGATAAGAAGAGTGGTGCTCGAAGAAGCGAACGTAAAGCTTGAGAAGCTTGCGGTTACCGATGGCCTGACCGGTCTAAGGAATCACAAGTGTTTTCACGCAGACCTTAAGAGCGCCTATGCGGAACACAAACGACTTAAACTCCCCATCTCGCTTGTACTTATCGATTTGGATAACTTCAAGGAGATCAACGACACCTACGGCCATCCGGAAGGGGACCTCGTCCTGCGTGCCATCGCGAAGCTCTTGCAGCGGGCTTTTCGCAGGCAGGATTGCGTTGCACGGTATGGCGGCGACGAGTTCGCAGTGATCATGCCTGGCACTGGCGCGGATGCGGCTTCGATTGCCGCGGACAGATTTCGTTCCACCATCGAAAACGCTGGGCCCGCACTGAGGGGCTGCACGGTGAGCGTGGGTGTGGCGACCAACCCGAGATCGGACGCCGATTCGAAAGCGCTCATAGCTAGAGCGGACATGGCCCTCTACGCATCGAAGCAGAGTGGGCGAAACCGCATCACCCGAGCCGATTCCATGACCAACTCGCCCGTATCGCCATTTGCCGAAGCCCAGATGGCCTAGGCGACCCATCGACGCATCCGTCGACTACTGGCTTCCAGATAACAAGTGCGGCCGCGAACTCAGCTCCGGTGTACTTTGCCGATCGCTTGCCGCGTGAGAGCCCGGCCATCCCAGACTAGGCGATAGTAGGAGTTCGGCAAAGAGTCCGCGAGCTTAAGCTGCTCGGCTTCTTCTCCGCAAACTCGAGGAACATTCTCAAGCTTTGAATGGCTGGCAATCGCAAGCGAGCTACTGTGACAAAACTTCTCCCAGGGCCACGCGTAGGTCGTCTTGGTTCGATCAGTCAGACAGTCGGCGACTAGCCATAGCCATATCGATTTCTCGCAGGCGGGAGGGTCTGGAAAGAAGAACAACAAGCGTTCGGCGGTGGCCATAGGAATGATTCGAATATACCGGCAACGCTCGGTTCCTTGAACTCTTTCGTCATCATATGCCCGTCATGTTGGAAACAACACTATCCAATAGTAGTGTAGGTGATAAGGTCTTGTACTTTCATTAATCTGGGGTCGTCCCGTCGACTTCTAACATACCGAACCATCCGCCCCTTCTTCACCTTCGTTCCGAGCAAAGCGAGCTCCTATTCTTCGTCGGAGGGCGGTGACAGCCCGTTCCGTGAAATAGGGTCTTCCGCCGTAATCTCGAGGTGCAAATCGGAGTCTCTTTGTCGCCCTGGAGCCACGTAGGAACATGCTAGCACTGCCTCAGCGATGCCACAGTCCACGCAAAAGGAAAACCCGCAAAGGCGGCATACCGGCCCGCGGCAGCGCTTTCTGATCGGTTGAAACTGGATCTCGCCGTTAGGAGTCCGCTCCCAAGAGTGACGCGTCTTGGTCTCTAGCCATTCCAATTCTTCATGTTCAGTACCCGGCTGCGCAGTCCAAGTAACAGCCGCCGATATTCCATAAGTAGTGCTTTTCAGAATGCTCACCTCCTATTCAGGCTGGATTTAATGATAGTCTAGGAAATACTGCTCGGGGCCTCTCAGCCACCCGGTATGACGGGGATATGATGAGGATACGATGGGGATGTGATAGGATACAGTACGTCGCTCAACATCGCATCATTTGACTTAATGCCAAAGATACACTGAACGATGAACGACTGATTTAAGTAGCATTGTGTACTTCCACCCATGTTTTGGCCCGAATGTGCGTCCAAACGCGAGGGGATACGGCTTTGGCGTCGAGTTCCTGTGGCCCCAGTAGATTCCATATCATCCCCTTAGATCGTGGGATAACCGTTCATCGAGAATGGTTTGGCCAACCCCACCGCTGAAGCAGCTGGGAAGGGGATGGATACCCTGCCCCCTCAAATTAATCTGGCGGTTCCCTGGTTTGTGTCGGGGCCATCCTGCGGGTCGGGATCGCTCTCGAGCCCAAGAGACGACGCTGATTGGGCGCTCTCCGTCACGCCTGGCTTCCCATTTCGTAAACCGAAATCCCGGGCGGTTGACCCGCATGAATAGATGTTTTCGGGTGCACCACATTCCACGCAAAAGATAAACCCGCATGAAGTGCAAAGGGGCCCCTGGCATTTCCGATTCATGCTGTGGAACTTGATGTGTCCGGCGTCGGTCCGGTCCCATGTGTGGCCCGTTATCGCCTCCATGCTCTCCAGTTCGGCGTGCTCTCGTCCGGGTGTGGCCCTATGATTAGGGTCGTCCCATCGAGCGTTGGCGGTCAACTCATCCATGATTTCCTCCAAAGTTCTCCGATCATGATGGGACACCGAAAGTCAGAGTTGGGGGATGCCAGGTCCATATGACCTGGATATGACATCAGTAACATTTCAGCGACAACCGACATGGGGCTGGCCCTTCAAGTGCACGCTAGAGAGCAAGGGATGTCCCGGCCACTTATCCATAGGCGGCCAGTTGCTAAAAGGCTGTGGAAACAGAATCAGACCACTTGCAGGCTCTAGCTCTGTGGGCTCGTCACCGGAAGGCTGAAGTAGAAGGTCGCCCCGTGCCCAACCGTGCTTTCAGCCCACACTCGGCCGTGATGGCGGCCGATGATGCGGCGGACGATTGATAGACCTACGCCAACGCCTTCGTAATCCTCGTCTCGGTGTAGCCGTTGGAACGACTGGAACAGCCTATGCGCCAGGGCCGGATCAAAACCTGCGCCGTTGTCACGCACGTAAAACACGTTCTCTCGCGCTGAAAAAGTCTGAATTCCTATCTCGATTCTGGCCGGAGTCTGGTTCCGCGTATATTTCACCGCGTTCGATAGGAGATTAACGAACACCTGCCTCAAAAGAGCATGGTCCGCATGAACGCTCGGGAGTTCTGCAATTTGCCATACAATTTCGCGCCCAAGGTCTTCATGCGGAACGTCGCGAAGCGCCTCCTCCACGATGCTGCCCATTTGTACGAGAGAGACCGAAAGCTCTTGCCGAGTAATCCTGGAAAAGTTGAGGAGCTCGTCGATGAGATTGCTCATTTTGGTTGCGGAGACCGAGATGATCTCCAAGTACTCCCTGTCACGCCCAGCCAGGCTCACATTCGAGTCCAGCAGCATTATTTGGGCATAGCCCTTTACCTGGTTAAGAGGGGATCGGAGATCGTGGGACGCGGTGGAAGCAAAAGAATCCAGTTCCTCATTCATGAGTTCGAGCAACTCGGCGCGGGACTCGAGTTCTTCGTTGAGGCTCTTGACCTGGGCTTCGGCCTGTTTCCGCTCTTCAATCTCGTTTTGAAGGGAGGCGACGGCTTGACTTAGTTCTTGGGTCCTTCGGGCAACTCGGTCCTCCAGCTCCAGCGTTAGCTGAAGGACCTCGCGGTTGGTTGCGGCCAGCTCGTCTTGGAGCATAGAGATCATTTGCTCCATTTTCTCGAGCGATTGCCCAAGAACGGTGCTCAAACCCGCCAGCTCCTTAGCGCCAACACCGTCGAATCGTCGTCGGTGCTCCCCAACTCATAGAGAAACCTGCGCGCAACGGACTGGCATGGCTCGCGCAGCAAACCCTTGAAAGACGACCAATGCCATTTGGCGGTCAAGCCATCGGTGTGCATAACGAGCAACCCGGCCGGATCCCAAGCCAACTGCTTGACAGAAGCATGTGGATCTCCCGCGCCCACGATGCCTCGAAGAACCCGGAAATGGACCGACTCGCTAGGGGTGATGGCCCTCGCTTCGACATTCCCCACCCCGGCAAAGGAAAGCTGGGAGGGAGAATCAAATCGGACGACCGTCATTACCACGCCGCGGGTCGATTTACACGCTCGGCTGGCGTTCTCGAATATCTTGGCCAGAGGCAACTCAGGCAAGGTATTGACGGATGCTTGGGCAGCGCTAGCAGAAAGCTCGGCGGCCTCACCATGACCCAGGCCGTCGATAAGAGCCACAAGCAGTTTATCGCGCCAAACGCGAACGAGGTACGCGTCCCCGTTGAACTTGTCGAACCCGCGGGCCCGGGTTGCCGCGCCGAACTCCCATCGGCGTGTTTCACGGGCGATTTCGGCAGGTGGTTTAAGCCACCGCCTGCAAAGGATTCGGGTCCCGACATCTCGATTCGAGCTGAGCTCTACTTCGTCCATCGTGTGGTTGATCGTTTCGAAACCGTTTCCCAAGCTGCTCAACCTTGAATGCCGCTGTGTTGGGGCAAACTCGGTATCGACCATCCCTGATCCTTTGTCGACACATTGGATTTCAAGGCCGACACCCTCCTCTCCCTCCACGCGTCTTAGGGTCACCGCGCCGACAACCAAGCGCCGTTCAAGGTTGGCCACCAGGACGGCCACTGCCTGGTCGATCTCTGCCAGCGCAGTGCCGGTGAATCCAAGCCTTGCCGCCTCCTTTCCCGCAGTTAAACGCGCGTCCAAGCCGTCGCTGGATACAAAGAGAGTTTCTTGTTCGCCAACGCTCAACTGCCCGAGGCTCCGAGCCATTTCCGGACCGTGATGCTGGTGCCTTTCCCCGGCGCGGTCGTAACTTCCATCTCGTCCGTCAGGCGCTTCGCGCCGGGAAGGCCCATTCCCAAACCGTCGGTGGTCGAATATCCTGCCACCATTGCGGCTTCCAGGTCAACAATCCCTGGGCCCGAGTCGACGAATCGAATCTCAATGCCGTGCAATTCGCCGCTTCGTATTTCTCGCCATATCATATTGCCCGTGCCGGCATACTTGTAGATATTCCGGGCCAACTCGGAAGCGGCGGTGACGAGCCTGGTCACGTCCGTCGTTCCGAACCCGGCGTGAGTGGCCGCCTCGCGAACTGCGCGCCGAGCGGAAACAATATCGCTTTCCACGCAAATGGGCACTTCGCCACCTGCGAGAGACTTTATTGCCACCGCTTGCCAGCTTTGGTCTCTCCGACCATTGTTAGAGCGGCATCCACATTTAGCGCGGTGCGCAGGGCCCCGAGCTTGAGCCCGAGCTGGGTCGCGGTTATGGCGACGGGCGGGCGCATGCCCGCGATGATGGTTTCGCCTCCCATGAGGGTGACCATTCGGGCGGTTTCTGTGACGGTGCGGGCAAAATAGGAGTCCAGCGACTCAACCCTGGACAGATCGAGGATCAGGCCTCTAACTTCGTTTTGAGCCATGGCCTCCAAGGTTTGGCTCTGTAGACCCGAAACTGTTTCGTCTTCGGGGTCCGCGGGCATTGTCACCATGAGCACGTCCCTAATCTTGATAACCGATATGTTTTCGCTTTTCATTGCGCCCCCTATTCGGAATGCTCTGCCACCACCTTAAGTTGCAGCATGCCAAGGGCCACGCGTAACCCGCCAGTTAGTGACGACCGGGTGGTGATACCGTCGAGATCCACGCCCAAATGGACAAGGGTCTGAGCGATCGAGGGGCGCACGCCAGTCAGAACGACGTCTGCCCCGATGAAACGAACCGCCTTGATCGTTTCGACCAGGTGACGGGCGGTTTGCGTGTCGATCGCGGGTACGCCGGTGATATCCAGAAGTGCGACCGTCGAGGTCGTTTGGGTGATGCGCTCGAGAAGCCTTTCCATGAGTTGCTGGCTGCGGTCGCTGTCCAACATGCCGATCAGCGGCACCAGCAAAATGCCTTCCCAAACTTGGACCACGGGCACGGTGGCCATCTCGAGTATCTCTTGGGTTTGCCTCCGAATCTGCTCTTCGGAGTGCTTACGGGCCGTAAGATCGCGAGAAATCCGGGCGATGCCCTTTAGCTTTCCATTTGGATCCCTAAGGGCGGTGATCACGTCGTTGGCCCAAAACTTTGACCCATCCTTACGCACGCGCCACCCTTCGTCTTCGAAGCGTCCTTCGCGCAGCGTGTTTTCCAACTCCCGGTCTGGCTTGCCTGCATCCACGTCTTCCTGAGGGTAGAAGACCGAAAAATGCTTACCGATGATTTCGTTCGGCTTATAGCCTTTCATGCGTTCGCCGGCCGGAGTCCAGGTGAGTACGTGTCCTTCGACGTCGAGCATGGTAATGGCATACTCCGTCACATTGTCTAGCATGAGGGCGAACATTTCCGCCGTCATCGGCGTGTCGACTGTCGCACTTTTTCCATTCATAACGGGGATCGAACGAGACTTATTCATCCTTGGGTAAGTGGGTACCTCCTGCGGCCCGGCCGTATGCTGATGGCAAAACTGAAATGGGAGTTCTGTCCACGATTTCTGTCTTGCTTAGTGTTCCCGGGCTGGCCAGGGAACTGGCTCTCGGTGGCCGGATATGAAGGGGATATGATGATTGCGGTCCTCACGACGTAGGTGCATGCCTGAGACTCGATACTGCCTCGGCTAACTGGCAACCGCTTCGAGCCTTTCTCGGCACGCTTTGCTTATGTACTCCAGAGCGCTTCCCGGCCCAACCAGGCATCTCTCACGATCAAGAAATGTCACCTTGTTATTCGTGAGATAGCTCACTCGCGCCACTACGGGCAGGTTCAAGAAGGAGTCCAGAGAGTAGCAGGCACTTCTTGGCCCCTCGTGATACTCGATGAAGGCCACTTTGCCTCCTGCAAGGGCTTCGGGCTCTTTCTCGATGACAGCCTGGGGCAATAGTGCCTTGGCTTTAGCGAGTCCTAGCCTCAGCACGCGCAATCGTGATGGACCGGATACGCGGCAGATGGTTGCTCCGGGGTCCAGGTTGTTGATGATGCAGACGTGCATCTCGCCAACGCTATAAACAATGACCTGCATATGTCCCGCGCCAACTTGCCGGAGAAATTCTTCGTAGTTCTCAAGCTGGGTTGAAGAAGCCGTCATATCGAGTTTGCTTAGGAGGAGTTTCGTGGGTTCAATGGGTTAGAACTCACGGAACGATGCGCGGTCCAAGACTTGATTCGGACTCGACCGAGCCTTTCGGTATGGAAGGGACGCCGAAGGTGGGAATATTGCGGAAATGTTGCACGGAAAGGTTGGGCGGTAACAGGCTATCGGGACACCGGTAGCGCGCCGATAATGTGGGTACCCGAACTCGCTCTTCCAAAAGGTCTTCATTAAATCTCTTGTCAACTGCGCTACGGCTTATGCCAGACAGGACAAAGCAATGCAAGATCAGATTGAGGTTCGCCTCCCAGATCACAGAATTAGCGCGGTAAATGCATCTCGCGATAGTGAGGCGCTATTCCGGATCCTGGTAGATAGCGTCCGAGACTACGCGATTTTCGTGCTAGACGTCAACGGCTTTGTGGTGACTTGGAACTCGGGTGCGGCGCGACTTAAAGGATATGCGGCCCATGAGATCATCGGGAAGCACTTCTCCGCATTCTATGCATACGAGGATGTGAATTCCCGCAAGCCGGAGCAAGAACTGGTCATCGCACAGCGCGACGGAAGTTGCCAAGACGAGGGATGGCGAGTTCGCAAAGATGGCTCTCGTTTCTGGGCTAGCGTGGTCATTACTCCCATGCTGAACGCAGACGGACAGCTCTGCGGGTATTCCAAGGTAACCCGCGACATCACGGAGCGCGCGCTCCTTAGCGATCAGTTAACCGCTTTCTTCAACCTTTCGTTGGATTTCCTCCTGGTCGCCGGATTCGACGGATTCTTCAAGCGTGTCAACTCCACTTGGGAAACAGCCCTTGGCTTTTCATCAGAGGAACTAGCCTCGCATCGCTGGCTAGAATTTGTCCATCCCGACGACATCCAAAGCACCATTCAGGCGGGCACTGAGCTTGTCGATGGAAAGAATGTGGTCTGGTTCGAGAACCGCTATCGTCGCACAGATGGCGATTACCGCTGGCTCCGCTGGAACGCGGTGAGTTACCCGATACAGCAACTGATCTTTGCCGTCGGTCGGGACATCACTGAGGATAAAGAAATTGAGGAGAAGACTCGGCTCCAAACAGTACGTTTACAGGAAAGCGAACGGGCGCTGGAAGAAGCTCAACGAGTGGCAAAAATCGGCAATTGGCAGATCGATCTAGCCACTCAAAAGATAACTTGGTCAAAGCAACTGTTTGCGCTCCTGGGAATCGACCCAGCTCAAGGTGAGCCAGACCTTGAAGCGAACATGGCCTTGTACTGTCCGGAGGATGCGGCGAAGGTCAAGGCCGCGGTGAAGTTGGCCATCTCAGACGGTGTTCCCTACGCACTCGATTTGCGGCGCGCAGTCCCCGGTCAAAAGACGATGTGGATTCACGCCATCGGGCAAACGATTTATGATAATGCTGGAATAGCCATTCGGCTTGTCGGGACGGCCATGGACGTTACGGACAGGAAGCTTTCCGAAGAGGCTCTGTGGGAGACTAGCGAACGTCTTCAGCAGGCGACCGACTCCGGTTCGATGGGAGTCTGGGAATACAACATGCGCTCCAAGGTTCTCACCTGGAACGAGCGGATGATGGCCATCTATGACTTCACCCCTGATTCTTTTCCAGGGGCCTACGAAGCCTGGTCTGTACGCCTACACCCTGACGATAGAGAGCGCGCTGAGGCCGAACTGAGTGAAGCAATGTTGGGGGGCCAAAAGTTCGACACCGAATTTCGCCTCATGCTGCCAAGCGGCGAGATTCGCCACATCAAGGCGAACGCGATCCTTTTGAAAGACGAAAACAACGTCCCGGTTCGCATGGTTGGCCTGAATCACGACATTACGGTGGCGAGGAACTCTGAAGAGCAACTGCGCACCCACGCCGCTCAGCAAGAAGCGGCGAATGCGCTTCTGCGCATCAGCGAGGAGAGTCTTCAGGCTCGATCCCAGGAACTCGTTCGCTCAAACACCGACCTCGAACAGTTCGCCCATGTGGCTTCGCATGATTTGCAAGAACCTTTACGCATGGTCGCAAGTTTCATGCAGCTTCTCGAAAAGAAGTATAAGGGGCAGCTCGACGAACAAGCCGACCGATGGATACACCATGCGGTAGACGGCGCCACCCGGATGCAGGAACTCATTCAGGACCTACTCTCCTACTCACGTATAGAGTCGGGCGGTAAAGAGTTCGAAGCCTGCGAAATGACAGAGGTGGTGTCACGCGCGATAGAGAACCTTCGGATTCTAATTAAAGAAAGCAAAGCTACGGTCACCTTCGATACAATGCCCTGCCTCATCGGTGACAAGCCTCAACTGCGTTCGCTGCTCCAGAATCTGATAGGCAACGCGATCAAGTATCACGGAGACCATGCGGCCTGCGTCCACATATCTGCTGAGCGAGAGGGGGACGACTGGCTGTTTTCAGTCCGCGACAACGGCATTGGGATCGCTCCAGAGTTCGCAGACCGGGTTTTCGTAATCTTCCAGAGACTTCACACGCGACAGGCCTACCCGGGGACTGGTATTGGGCTTGCAATCTGCAAGAAAATAGTTGAGAGGCACGGCGGTCGCATTCGTGTGGAATCGGAACCCGGACTTGGTTCGATCTTTCTCTTCAACCTTCCCTCATCTTAATAAGGAACCGGATTGCATGACCGAACTGCTTTCTAATAGGCTCGTTGAAATCCTCCTCGTGGAAGATAATCCAGGTGACGTCGAACTGACCCTCTTTGCGCTCCAAGAAGGGAAAGTCAACAATCACGTGAGCACCGTCGAAGACGGAGTCGAGGCAATGGCATTCCTGCGCCGCGAAGGTCGGTATCAGGATGCGCCGCGCCCAGATATGATCCTGCTCGACCTCAATATGCCCCGCAAAGATGGACGCGAAACCCTCGCCGAAATCAAAAGCGACCCCGAACTACGCGGCATTCCCGTGGTAATTCTAACGACATCGGGATCCCAGGTCGACATTGTGGACAGTTACCAACTCAATGCGAACTGCTACATCAAGAAGCCTGTCGACTTCGAACGCTTCATGGCAATCGTGAGGTCCATCGAAGACTTTTGGTTTACGATCGTAAAACTCCCTTCCAATTAGCGCTACTCCCCAAATTGAGACAATCATTATGGAAAGCAACTTGATCAGGATACTGGCCATCGAAGACAACCCAGGCGACGCGCTTCTGCTGGCACAAGAGCTATCGGAAATCCAATCTCAGATCTTCCAGTTGACTCAGGCAGAAACTCTTGCAGACGCATTCAAATTCGCGAAAGAGTCGTCCTTCGAAGTTGCTTTTCTCGACCTGGACTTACCAGATAGCAAAGGACTACAAACCCTGGAGCGGTTCCGCGAATTACTACCCCACCTTCCGGTAATCGTATTGACCTCCAAGGGCGAAGAAACGTTGGGACTCAGAGCTGTCCGAATGGGCGCCGCAGATTACATCGTCAAAGGTCATTTTGACGAACAACTGCTGAGCCGTTCAGTCTCCTATTCCATTGAGAGACACCGTATCCTCGGCAAACTACAGGAATTCGAAGCCGCCCTTTTTGCCGCGGCCACCCATGAACTGCGGACGCCTCTAACGATTATTCAAGAGAACCTGAGCCTAGTATTGGATAGGGTGACCGGCCCAGTCTCGTCCGAGCAGGCCGGCTGCCTTAAAATGGCAATGCGCAACTGTGGCCGACTTGGGACGCTCTTGAACGATCTTGCCGACATGTCGATGTTGAACTCAAACACTGATAACAGAGTGCCCGAGATAACCAACATTGGATCGTTGCTGGAAGAGAGCCACGCCAGTTTTCTGCCTGAGTGCAAGTTGAAAAACCTCCGAATGGAACTCGAAGCCCCAGCCTATTTGCCTCTGGTCCTTTGTGATCCCGAAAAGATTCGCCAGGCCTTGGCGAACGTTGTTGGAAACGCGGTCAAGTTCACCCCTCCGGGCGGCGTCATTTCGATTAGAGCGGAAGCTAATCCAACTTCGGTGTCTATCGAGGTAATCGACAGCGGCATAGGAATTAGTGCGGAAGATCAACGATCGATCTTCAAAGCGTTTACCCAGATCAACCGGGAAGAGGGGCCGGGGGCGCGAGGAACGGGACTCGGCCTGGCAATCGCAAAACGCATTCTAGAGCTTCACGGGGGCCAGATTGCGGTGAAGAGCGAATTAGGTCTGGGGAGCTGCTTTAGGCTCACGGTGCCGCTGCAACCCTCTACTGCAGGCGTAGTTATCGCCGCCTAACTGCCTGAATGTGGCGACAGGGAGCCTCACCTGGAAGCCGCTTCCCACTGCTGAACTACCATCCGGATTCTGCGTTTTCTGCGGTACCTAATCCCAACTCGATATGCGGTCCGGCTTCGGTGACCCTCTGTGTCTTCGGTGGTTCCAATTCCGAATCGCAAGGGCTTGGCAAGAGATATCCAGTTCCGATTCTGCGGTTTCTGCGGTTCTAATCCCCGAATACGCAAGGGATTGACCTCCATAAACAGGCGTGATAGAATCAAAGAAGCGCTTTGACGCAAGAAAAGGGGGGACACGAGTGGTGGCAGAAGGTCGCAGCAATTCAAGTTGGCTGTTTTGGCTAGGTATGGCGCTGGCTGTTTTGGGAGTTTTCGGTTGCGGCGGCAATGGCGCCACAACCGGAACCACGGCCACGACTGGTACAACGACTTCGTCGGGCACGAATGGCACGATAACGCCCGGAATCAGCACGCTCAACATCGAGTTTCCGACCGACGTCGCCGACTCTGGCGCGGCCGTTGGAAACAACAGCGGGATGCAATACTACGGCGGATCGGGAATTTTCCGGTCCCCGTCCGGGACCATCACCAACCTCAAGGGGTTGGACGGCGCCACTACCAACGCCCACGTGCAAGCAGTCAACGACTCCGGTCTGGCCGTCGGCAATTGCGTCCTCAATAGTCAGGCCCTCGCGACGGTGTGGGTCAACGCCGTGGTATCCAAGTTGGCGACGCCCGCCGGTTTTTCGACCAACCTCGCCACCTCGGTCAACGATGGTGGCCAAATCGTAGGCTACGGCCAGACCCTCTCCAAGGGGACCGCCGAGGTAGAAACTCTATCCGAATCGGGTGCGCCAACCGGCGGAACGTTCACACTCAGCCTTGTAGTTGGTGGCCAAACCGAGACCACGGGCGCAATTCCGTACAACGCCAGCGCTGTCCAGGTCGAAGGGTTCATCAACGGCCTCGCTGCAGTACAAGGCTTGGGCGGCGTTTCGTGCGTCGGCGGCCCCTTCCCAACCACAAACGTGACCATCACGTTCAAGACCGCTGGCCCCGAGAACGTCTTCACAGCCAACTCGGCAGGCCTCGCCGGAGGAACGAATCCGAAGGCGAAAGTGGTCGAAACCACTCACGGCGTCGGCTCGATGCTCGTCACAGAAGGTCTCTACTGGCCTACGCCAACTTCGCAGCCCCAAGTCTTGCTGCCGGCGGGCTTAATTCCTATTCAAATCGCGAATAACGGCGAAGTGGTTGGCTGGGTGGCGGGCTCTGACAACGCTCACACCTATTACAAGCAGAATGTCACGACGGCCAGCGCGCCAACGGTCGTTGGAAACACAAACCTCAACGCGTACATCGCGGTCAACGCGACGGGCTCGATCGTGCTTGCGGGAGGCGTCAGCGGCAGCGAGGCCGTGCTCCTGAGCCCGTCAGGTCAGACAACCAATATCGCTAGCGGCGCATCCAGCCTCAGTATCAATGCGGAGGGCGATGTCGCCGGGTTGGAAACCATAGCGAACGACGCCCAAGTCGCGTTCATTTGGACCAAGGCAAAAGGAGTGGTGAACCTCATGTCTTATCTGCCCAAAAACTCCGGTTGGACCACCCTGTACCCGGCATCTATGAATGACAATGGCCTCTTAGTTGGCGAAGGCTTTAAGGGGGGAACGTTAGTCTCGTTCCTCCTTCAGCTACCAACGGGCGCCTTTTAGGGGCTAGAAAGGACAGCCATGACAACACTCAACTCCTAGGACTCAATATCCTGCAACCCGATCCACCGCCTTCGGCGGATCCCCAGCCACGATCCGCTCCAGCAAAGACCCCAACACAGCGTACCGCCGCCCTTCCGTCTCGTCCGTGCGCCAAGTGATGTGAGGTGAGAGGATAACGTTGTCGAGTTCATGGAACGGAAAATTAAAGAAGCCCACCCCTTCCTGCTCGAACGAGTTCCACCAAACATCCAAAGCCGCTCCAAAGATCGCGCGCTTCGAGAGAGCCGCATAAAGCGGCTCTTCCTGAATAATGTCCGCCCGAGCGATGTTCACGATCATCGCGCGCGGTCCCAGAAGAGCCAACTCCGCCGCCCCAATAACGCCCCGCGTCTCCGCGGTAGAAGGCGCCGCGATAAACAACACGTCCGCACGAGGCAGCACTTCACGCAATGAGGAGGTCGGATAACATTCGACTTCCCCTTCGCACCGCCCGCAGCGAGTAACACCCACCACCTTCATATCGAAGAGGGAGCAAAGCCGCCCAATCTCCCGCCCAATCGTCCCCATCCCGAACACCACCGCCGTCTTGCCGTGCAACGTAGGCGGCGTCGCATCCTCGTCCCGGGCCGGCCACCGCCCCAGCCTCATCTCCTTGTCGTTGCGAACCACGTTCCGCGAAAGCGCCAGCAGCAAAACCACCGCCCCCTCCGCCACGATCTCAGCCTGGAAATGAAGATTGTAAAGCAACACCTCGGGCCGAGTCCCAAGCACCCGCAAAGTCTCCTGCGCAATACCAGTAAACGGAATCACCACGCACTTCAGGTTAGGGCAACCCGCAAGCACGCTCTCCGTCGGGTAACCCATAACTAGAATAGTGGTCTCGGCCGAGACCTCCTCGCCAAAGCTAACCCCCGCCCCACCCCCAAGCCTCGCCTGAAGCACCCGCTTGTGTTCATCCGGAGGCTCCCGGAACAAGTGAATATGCTCTCCCACGCCCCGGAGCGTACCTGCGAGGCGGGTGGAAGACACGGCTTCGGTTACCCAACCAGCAGTAGGGCGGACTCCTCTAGCCGGGCCTGAGCTTGTCGAAGGGTCAGACGTTCGTAGCACAGCACGAATTTGAGCGCCAACCCACCGACGGTTTACAGTTTAGGCCCCCCAGGCTCCCATCGGTTACAATAGAACCGAAGCATGCCGAACCAGAACGCCGAGCAAAAGGCCCGAGACAGGATCGACGAGCAGCTCGCGAAGGCTGGTTGGCAAATCCAGAACTTCCACGCGATCGACCTCACCGTCCCCGCGTTTGCCGTTCGCGAATTCCAAATGGCCAAAGGCTTCGGCAAAGCCGATTACCTCCTTTACATCGGCCGCCGCGTCGTCGGCGTAGTCGAGGCCAAACCCGAAGGCGCAACGTTAGCCGGAGTCGAGACCCAAACCGAGAAATACAGCGAAGGCCTACCCGTCAACCTCCCGTCGGTGCTAAGGCCACTTCCCTTCCTCTACCAATCCACCGGCGTCGAAACCTTCTTCACCAACCTCCTCGACCCCGAACCGAAAAGCCGCGACGTCTTCAGCTTCCACCGCCCCGAAACCCTCTGGGCTTCTCTCTATCCCGAAACCCCTTACCCAAGAGAAACGACCACCCCAATAGCCGCCGAAGCCCAAAAGATCTTCGACCTCTCAACCCTGCGGCGCCGTCTCCAAAACATGCCGCCCCTCATCGCCGCAGGTATGTGGGAGTGCCAAGTCGAGGCCGTCACCAATCTTGAGCGATCTCTCGCCCAGGATAGAAGAAGGGCCCTCATTCAGATGCAAACCGGCAGCGGCAAAACCTTCACCGCCGTTAGCCAAGCCTACCGGCTCATCAAATACGCCCGCGCCACCCGCATCCTTTTCCTCGTGGACCGCGCCAACCTCGGCGAACAAACCCTTGCCGAGTTCCAGAAGTACGTCACTCCGGATGATGGCCGCAAGTTCACCGAACTGTATAACGTCCAGCTTCTCCGCTCCAACAAGGTCGACCCCGTCGCCAGCGTCGTCATCACCACCATCCAGCGCCTCTACTCCATTCTCCAAGGCGAGGAGGAGTTCGACCCCGAGCGCGAGGAGGAACCCGCTGCCAGCGCCTTCGCCCGGTTCCAAAAGACGCCGATGCCCGTCGTCTACAATCCCCACATCCCCATCGAGACGTTCGACTTCGTCTTCACCGACGAGTGCCACCGAAGCATCTACAACCTCTGGCGCCCCGTTCTCGAATACTTCGACGCCTTTCTGATCGGCCTCACCGCAACGCCCAGCAAGCAAACCCTTGGGTTCTTCAACCAGAACCTCGTCATGGAGTATGGCTATGAGCGCGCCGTCGCCGAAAACGTGAACGTCGACTTCGACGTCTACAAAATCGACACGCGCATCACCAAGGAAGGCGGCCTCGCCGAAGCCCATACCATCGTCGACAAGCGCGACCGCAAGAGCCGAAAAGTCCGCTGGGAAGAGCTGGACGAAGACCTCACCTACGCGCCAACCAACCTTGATCGCGCCGTCGTCGTTCCCGATCAAATCCGCACCGTCATGCGAACCTTCCGCGACAAGCTCTTCACCGAGATCTTCCCCGGCCGCACCGAAGTTCCCAAGACACTCATCTTTGCCAAAGACGACAGCCACGCCGAAGACATCGTGCGCATCTGCCGCGAGGAGTTCGGCAAGGGCAACGATTTCTGCCACAAGATCACCTACCGAACCACCGCCGCGAAGGTCGTCGACCCCGATACCGGCGAAGTCACCTACGAACAAACCAACCTGACACCCCAAAAGCTCCTTCAGCAGTTTCGCAACAGCTACAACCCGCGTATCGCCGTCACCGTGGACATGATCGCCACCGGAACCGATGTGAAGCCCCTTGAAATCGTGTTCTTCATGCGGGACGTGCAGAGCAGCAACTACTTCGAGCAAATGAAGGGCCGTGGCTGCCGCGTCATGCCCCAAGCGGATTTCCAGAGCGTCACCCCCGACGCGGTGAACAAGACACGCTATGTGATCGTCGATGCGGTCGGGGTCACAGACCGCGTTCGCGAGGGCGATTCACCCCCGCTCGACAAGCAGCCCGGCGTTCCTCTCAAAATGGTCCTCCAAGCAGTCGGCGCCGGCGCATCCGAGCCCGAAGTGGTCACCACTCTGGCGAGCCGCCTGGCCCGCCTGAACCGCGTGATCGGCCCCGGTCCCAGAAAGCAGATCGAAACCATGGCCGGCGCGCCCATTCACGAATTGGTCAAGAAACTGGTGGACGCCACCGATCCCGACGTCGTCGAAGCGGAAGCGCAAAGGCAAGCAGGCCCGGGCCAGCCGATCGAGGCGCATTTGGCCACCGTAGCCGCCCAACTAAGAACCGATTCACTCGAGCCGTTCCTGAACCCGCGCCTGCGCGAGGTCATTCTCATGGCCCAGCAGGACGCCGAGCAGACCATCCACACCGAGGCCAAAGACGAAGTCCTATTCGCCGGCGCCAGCGTCGAAGCGAGGGAGCGGGCGAGAAGCACGGTCCAGTCCTTCCGGCAATATCTTGAGGAAAACAAGAACGAGATTACCGCTATCCAACTTCTGTATAGCCACCGAAAGGGCCAAGGCCCGACATTCAAGCAGCTCAAAGAGCTGGCCGAAACCGTCGGCGCACCACCCCGAAGCTGGACGCCCGAAAAGCTCTGGCAAGCCTACGAGACGCTGGAGCAGTCGAAGGTCAAGGGCCACACCAGAGGCATGGTCACGGATCTGGTCTCCCTGATCCGCTTCGCCCTGGAGCAGGAATCGATCCTCGCCCCGTTCTCCGAAACCGTCGACGACCGTTTTTTGGTTTGGCTGGCAACGCAAAAGGCAACCGGCCGAAACTTTACCCCCGAGCAGCTAGAATGGCTGGAGATGATCAAGAGCCACATAGCCGCCAGCTTCCGCGCCGAGATCAGCGACTTCGATTACACGCCCTTCGACCAGGAAGGCGGCATCGGCAAGGCGTATCAGGTATTCGGCGACGAGTTGCCGAAACTGCTCCAGGAATTGAACGAGGTGCTGGTCGCTTGAGCAACAGGGCCTCAAAGACCGTAAGGGCAACGCCTAGTTGGCACACCGCACGACTTGGGGAGGTCCTTCCCCTAACATACGGCAAGGCCAAAGGCGACGCGCACGGATACCCAAGGCCAGGCACGCCCGTTTATGGATCCAGCGGCCAGTTCGGAACACACGCGAAAGCCCTAACCCAGGGACCGACCCTGGTCGTCGGCCGCAAAGGCGGCGCGGGCTCAGTTCACTACTCGCCAGGACCATGTTGGCCGACGGATACCGCTTATTACACCGAAGGCAATGAAAATGTCCACCTGCCGTTGTTCCGATACCTACTGGAGTGGCTAAGACTCGACAGATTAGATAGGTCTACAGCCGTTCCGAGTCTTAGCAGAGACGATTACAACTCAATTATCGTCCAATACCCGACCAACCTGTCAGAGCAACTCTCGATCGTCCAGACAATCGAGGAGCAACTTTCGAAAATCGACGCAGGCGTCGCCGCCCTGCGGCGAGCCCAAGCAAACCTGAAGCGCTACCGCGCCTCAGTCCTAAAAGCCGCCTGCGAAGGCCGCCTCGTCCCAACCGAAGCAGAACTCGCACGGCAACAACGTCGAGGATACGAGACTGGCTTCGAACTCCTCCTCCGCGCCAAACGCCCTCCACGACCTAACAGATGGAACACGAGAAGCACCGACACCGTCCTGGGCCACGCTGCGCTGGCCATCGGTAATCCCGAAACACGACTCCCGGAAGGGTGGATATGGGCGCATCTTGTCGACCTTGCCGAAATGGGGACAGGTCACACGCCAAGTCGGCAACACCCGGAATGGTGGATTGGCAACATACCCTGGATCACCCTCACTGACGCCAGATGGCGACACGGAAGGACCATTCACCAAACGGAAGAGCAAACAAACGAAGAAGGATTGGCCCACTCCGCTGCAAGACTGTTACCCGCCTCCACCGTGTGCATTAGCCGAACAGCGTCAGTCGGCTACGTTGTCGAGATGGGAGCCCCGATGGCAACAAGCCAAGACTTCGTCAACTGGACCCCAACCGAATCGATTCTGCCCGCCTGGATCCGAATCGTGTTTTCAGCGGATCGCCAAGCTCTCCTGCGCTTTGGAAAAGGGTCTGTACACAAGACGATTTACTTTCCCGAATGGCTCTCCATTCACATCGCGCTTCCGCCCCTTGCCGAGCAGGAGCGCATTGCCGGGGAGCTTGATCGCCTCTTGAGCATTACGGACCAAATCGAGGGTACCATAGTGGCTAACCTCCAACGTGCGGGCCAACTCAGACGTTCAGCATTGGAAAGGGCCTTTCGTTCCGAGAGTTGAGGACAGGCAAACGAAAGTCGAACGCAAGACGGAAATCAAGTCACTTGACGGTACGCCCGAAAAGAGGCTTTATTGGTCGATAATCAATGACTATGGCCTTGTCACCGCCCTAACAGAGCTGATTGATAACTGCTTTGATAACTGGATGGTCACGGGCAAGCAAAAAGATCTTCTTGTCGCGATAACCCTCGATGTAGAGCGCCAACTGATTACCCTCTCAGA
>Ga0265338_10000853_pt1 | contig 51517 bp, 46 predicted proteins | sample 42126metaG_FD_193579 | JGI IMG/M metagenome (GOLD analysis project Ga0265338, IMG submission 193579) | Rhizosphere microbial communities from Carex aquatilis grown in University of Washington, Seatle, WA, United States - 4-21-26 metaG | ecosystem: Host-associated > Plants > Roots > Rhizosphere...
CGCGCCATTAGCAGTTCGGTACTCCGGTCGGGCTCCGCCCTCCCTCCGTCCCGAACTGCTGAACCAAACAACAAACCAATGGCAGAACTCTACTTATGATCTGTCCAGCTATTGGGGTCAGGTCAGACTGGTATCGTTCCGGTAGAAACAAGCCCAAGTGCCTTTAAAATCGAAGGGTCAATACTTGTACAACTTGCGCCAGTATCAATTAGACCCTTCACCAAAATGGGGGCAGGAACCGGCAATCCAGCCTTTTTTAGGGCTTCTGCACGAGGGACACTTGCTGCTACAAAAAATTCAAGAGTTGGTCCACTTGGACTGATTGGCAGGCTTATGTGGGGCATGAAAACTCTAGGTCACGGCTAAAGAATTGAACCTGTTCTACCGCCTGAATTTTTTTGACCAAAAATGGATTTAAGCCACACTTTTCATAACCCAGTTTCAGCGCATCCTCATACGAAACGAATACGCCAATCACTTTATCTTCGTGGATGACGACAAATTTACCCTGCTGCGCCAAAAGGCCGGGCAGTTCACGATTGTAGGTTTCAATTTCCTTTTCCAGTGCCATAGGTAAATGCTCTGTTGCACATTCTGTCATAGAAGTAGCAGCAATCCTGCCACCTCAATTCTACTACCTATAAACACCGCGTCAATCCGGAAGTTTCTCTGTTTTACTATGATTTTGGAGGTTTTTTGCATTGTTTCAAATCTGAAACAATGCTGATTTGCACGGCAGTTTTTGCCGATGTGACGGGAGGAATTTCCAGCACTGCAACAAATCGCTCGCCCTTGTTGTCCGGGCCTTCGGGATGTGACCAGCCATAAGCGCGCTTCGCCTTTGGGTGTCCTGTCAGATCAAAAACCTCAACCTCGCCTTGCCAGATGGTTTTGCCGTTAAAGACTTCTCGGATGGGCACGGATTCACGCCAAACCGCTCCGCAGTTATGCAACTGCTGAATGGTCACTTGCAACCGCGCTAGATAATCCTGTTTATTCGCCACAACGTTCAACCAGTTCGGCAACCGTCCAATGGCTGTTTTCAACGCCAGCGGCCATTGCCGGCGTCATGCGGATTGCCTTGTGGGTTTTCACAAAGTTGTAATACGCGAAATTTAAAGCAACCGCAGCTTGAAAGTTTTCAAACTTTTTGCTGAAAGCGTTAGTGAGGCGCGTGAGGCGGCGGCAATGCATCCGCAACGTGTGATTCTGCTTTTCAATATGGGATGTGGTAATCCGGGTCATGTCCGGCGTGCCGCTCACAGCCGTTCTTTCAACTTTCACGACTTCCGCCGGACTATACCGGACGGCGGCTGGCGCTGCTGAATTACCAAGCGGGGTGACGGAGTAGGTTTTTACAATCTGCCCGTAATCCGCTCCTGTTCCAAATCTGCGCTCAAATGCGTCAGGATAAGCCGCCAGCGCGTCAGATGAGACTTGGACGCGCATTGCCATGCGGGAAGCCAGATCGTCCATGAACGCTTTTGCGTGATAGGCATCGCGCTTTCCGACAAGGAACGAAGGAATCAGCTTGGAATCAGAATCCAATCCAATGAACGTCCAGACATCGCCATAGACACCAGCCCGGCGGGCGTTCTTTTGTTTGGCACCGATGAATCCCCAAATCTCGTCAATTTCAAGATTTTTGCAGGACAGACCGCGCATCTTTTCGTCCATGATTTTTGCGCAGGCATCGCCCACGCGCCGATTCAGGCTCATAATCGTGTTCTGGTTGACGCCCGTAATACGCTCAACGGCGCGGATGCTGGCCCCTTCGCAGAGCGGGGAAATCACGGTCGCCTTCTTTTCGATTGGAAGCTTGTTTGCCATGACGCGATAATAGCAGGCGGAATAACCATTGCAAGCAGAAAGTTAAAATAATTGTTGACTGCTTGCTAACTGCTTGCTAGAATGCATACATGATAGATGATCAATCCATCCAGTCTCAAGGCGGAGATGCCCGAGCAAGGGCTTTGTCCGCAGAACAGCGTTCTGACATCGCTCGTATTGCCGCCCTCACCAGGCACGAAAAGGAATCCAAACTTCCGAAGGCGACTCACGGCTCCCCTGATCATCCTTTGCGGATCGGGCCGTTAGAAATTCCGTGTTATGTCTTGGATAATGGAAAGAGGGTGATAACACAAAGCGGGGTTCTGGTTGCGCTAGACATGAGTCCGGGAACAGCTACGAAAGGTGGTGGTGATCGAATCGCCAATTTCGTCAATACAAAGTCAATTAACCCCTTTGCCAGCAATGGTTTGATGGAAATGATCAAAGACCCGATTAAGTTCCGGGCACCGGCTGGCATGGCCTACGGCTACGACGCCACAATTCTTCCTGAATTGTGCGAAGCGGTTCTTAAAGCTCGCAATTCTGATAAGGGTTTAAACTATCAACAGAGGCATATTGCCAAGCAGGCTGAAATGCTTCTCATGGCCTTTGCCAAAGTGGGAATCATCGCCCTTGTCGATGAAGCCACCGGGTTCCAATACGAACGTCCCCGGCGTGATCTTGAAGAGCAGTTGAAAAAATTCCTTTCTGAAAGCCTGCGCCAATGGGTCAAAACATTTCCTGCTGACTATTTCAAGCATCTGTGTCGCCTGCGTGGTGTGGAATTGAGGCCAGATATGAAGTTGCCGCAGTATTTTGGCAAACTTACAAACAATCTCATTTACCGCAGAATTGCTCCGGGGCTTCTTAAAAAACTGAAAGAGCGCCGAATGGAACGGGGTAGCCCAAGCAATAAACTCACCCAATGGTTAAGCGAGGACATTGGTTTGCGGTCGGTTTTAGTCCACTTGGGAACGGTTGTCGGCCTGATGAAGATTCATACCGATTACGATAAATTTGAGAGGCAACTTAATGACATCGCGCCAATCTATCCAGAGACGCCGGGATTATTCGATGATCCAAAGGATTGGGAAGACCCATCGAAATGAATTTATTGGGGTGGCTGGAGCTGCTTCGGGCTATACATCCACGTCGCATGAGGTTCGATTCCTCACACCCCAAACCAACCCCGCCCAAACTGTAAATGAAAAACCGACAGATTCAAATCCAAATTAAGGCACTACCACCCCGCCAGTTCTTCCTCGAAATCCACAATCTCTTTGATCTGCACTAGGAACCAGCGGTCAATCTTGGTGAGGTTGAAAATCTCATCAATGGTGAAGCCGGCGCGGAGGGCGTGGCGTATGAAGAAGATGCGCTCGGCGTTGGGCACGCTCAGTTTGCGGCTGATGACGTCGCGCGGGAGGATGTCGCGGTCGCCATAAACTTCCGTGCCGATGCGCCAGGGTTTGCCGTCACCGCCCAGGCCGCTGCGGCCAATCTCCAGCGAGCGCAGGCATTTTTGCAGGCTTTCCTTGAACGTCCGGCCAATGGCCATCGCCTCGCCCACGCTTTTCATCTGCGTGGTCAGCGTCGGGTCGGCTTGCGGAAATTTCTCGAAGGCGAAGCGCGGAATCTTGGTGACAACGTAATCAATGCTCGGCTCAAAGCTGGCCGGCGTCTCACGCGTGATGTCGTTCTTGAGTTCGTCGAGCAGGTAGCCGACGGCCAGCTTGGCCGCGATCTTGGCGATGGGAAAGCCGGTGGCCTTGGACGCGAGTGCGGAGCTGCGGCTGACACGCGGGTTCATCTCGATGATGACCATGCGCCCGTTGTCCGGGTTGACGCCGAACTGGATGTTTGAGCCGCCGGTTTCCACGCCCACGGCGCGGATCACGGCAAAGCTCTGGTCGCGCATGATCTGGAATTCCTTGTCGGTCAGCGTCTGGATGGGCGCCACGGTGATGGAATCGCCGGTGTGCACGCCCATCGGGTCGAAATTTTCGATGGAGCAGATGATGACGCAGTTGTCGGCCTTGTCGCGCATCACTTCCATTTCATATTCCTTCCAGCCGAGCAGCGATTCCTCAATGAGAATTTCGCTGACGGGCGAGAGGTCCATGCCGCGCTTGGCGAGATCGTCGAATTCGTCGCGGTTGTAGGCGATTCCGCCGCCGGTGCCGCCGAGTGTGAACGCCGGCCGGATGATGAGCGGAAACCGGCCGATTTTTTCGGCGACGGCGCGGGCTTCATCCAGGTTGTGCGCGGTGCCGGAAATCGGCACGTCGAGGCCGATGGACAGCATGAGGTCCTTGAAAACCTGGCGGTCCTCGCCTTTCTGGATTGCCTCAGCCTTGGCGCCGATCATTTCGATGCCATGACGCTTCAAAGCCCCGCTTTTGTTCAGCGCCATGGCGATGTTGAGCGCGGTCTGGCCGCCGAGCGTCGGGAGCAAAACCAGCTTGCCCTTGGCGCCGAGCTTTTTCATCTCCGCCTTCTCGCGCACGATGATTTTTTCAACGCACTCGGGCGTGATGGGCTCGATGTAGGTGCGGTCGGCAAACTCCGGGTCGGTCATGATGGTGGCCGGGTTGGAGTTGATGAGGATGACGCGGTAGCCTTCCTCGCGGAGGGCCTTGCAGGCCTGCGTACCGGAATAATCGAATTCGCACGCCTGGCCGATGATGATCGGTCCGGCGCCGATGATGAGGACGCTGTGAATGTCGGTGCGTTTTGGCATGGCAAATTAAACGGCCACAGATGAAACACAGATTGAACCTAGATTAAAAGCCAAAATCCATCCGGGTTTCATGCGTGTTCCATATGTGGCTAAAACAATTTTGCCTGATTTCCCGCGGTCGGATTCAAACCGAGTTTCTTGTAGCTCAATTCCGTCGCCACGCGGCCCTGGGAGGTGCGGTTCAGGAATCCTTCCATGATGAGATACGGCTCGTACACCTCCTCAATCGTGTCCGGCTCCTCGCCCACGGCCACGGCGAGCGAATTCACGCCCACCGGCCCGCCGCCGAATTTCACAATGACGGCCTCCAGGATGCGCTTGTCCATTTCGTCGAGGCCGTTCTGGTCGATCTCCAGCATCGCGAGCGCCTTGTCCGCGACATCGGCGGTGATGCGTCCGTCGTGCCGGACCTGGGCGTAATCGCGGACGCGGCGGAGCAGGTTGTTCACAATGCGCGGGGTGCCGCGGCTGCGCCGGGCGATCTCATGCGCGCCGGCGGGTTCGATTTTCACGTTCAGCAGATGCGCCGAGCGGACGACGATTTTCTCCAAATCCTCGGCCACGTAATAATCGAGCCGTTCGCGCATGGGAAAGCGCGTGAGCAACGGCGCGGTGAGCAGACCGCTCCGCGTGGTTGCGCCGATGAGCGTGAAGCGTGGGAGGTTCAGCCGCACGCTCCGGGCATTCGGTCCCTGGTCAATGATGATGTCGAGTTTGAAATCCTCCATCGCCGGGTACAGGTATTCCTCGATGGTTTTTTGGAGGCGATGAATTTCGTCAATGAACAGCACGTCGCCTTCCTCAAGATTCGTAAGCAGACCGGCGAGGTCGCCGGCCTTTTCAATCGTCGGGCCGCTGGTGGATTTGAGGCTGGCGCCCATCGCCTTGGCGAGGATGTTGGCGATGGTGGTTTTACCGAGGCCGGGCGGGCCGTTGAGCAGGATGTGGTCAAGCGGCTCGCCGCGCTGTTTGGCGGCGGCGACGGCGATTTCCAGGCGTTCCTTGACCTTGGGCTGGCCGGTGAATTCGGAAAACAATGACGGCCGCAGCGTCATTTCCAGCGCTGCGTCGGGTTTGTTCAAAGTGGAGACCGCACGTTCGGGCATCAGGGGAAAGATGCGGAAACCTTCAATCAGCGACAAGGCAAATGCACCGCGTCGGGGTGGGTTTGGTGGCACTAAATGGGAAGGCCGCGAAATCGGCGGGGGGGCGGACCAGTCAATTTTGGGAGAGTTCTTTGCCAAAAACGGTTGGCGTAGATGGCGAGCGATTCATAGGTTATGCTTGTGCCATTTGTTAAAGTGCTAAATTCACTATGAGAAAAAATAAAATTCTGTTGTGGTCATTTGCGGCGTTCTGCTTGACCGGTCTGGCCGCCAACGCGCTGGGCAGCGAAGCGGCCATTAAAATCCCCGACCTGACGCAGGTGACCTTCAATGGGCTGGGCGGCGTCAGCGGCGTAACGCTGATGTATCTGGGAATCGTGATGTGCGCCTTCGGGGCGGCCTTCGGCTTGTTTCAATACAAACAGACCAAGGCCTTGCCGGTGCACAAGAGCATGAGCGATGTGTCGAACATCATTTGGGAGACCTGCAAGACCTATCTTTTCCAGCAAGGCAAATTTCTACTGATCCTCTGGGTGCTGATCGCCGTCTGCATGGTGTACTACTTCATCGGCCTGCCTTGGAACAGTCCGGACAATGATTTGAGCCACAGCGTGCTGATTCGCAACGGGTGTGTCATCTTGCTCGCCTCAATCCTGGGTATTCTAGGTTCCTACGGCGTGGCGTGGTTCGGCATCCGCATCAATACAGTGGCCAACTCGCGCACCGCCTTCTCGGCGCTGAAGGGCAATCCGCTGAAGACGCTGCTGATTCCGCTCCAATCCGGCATGAGCGTCGGCCTGCTGCTCGTGTCCGTGGAACTGTTTTTCATGATTTGCATCCTCACGTTCCTGCCCCGTGAACTCGTCGGCCCCTGTTTCATCGGCTTTGCCATCGGCGAATCGCTCGGTGCCTCGGTACTCCGCATCTGCGGCGGCATCTTTACGAAAATCGCCGACATCGGTTCCGACCTGATGAAAATTGTCTTCAAGCTGCCAGAGGATGATCCGAAGAATCCCGGCGTGATTGCCGACTGCACGGGCGATAACGCAGGCGACAGTGTCGGCCCGACGGCCGATGGTTTTGAAACCTATGGCGTCACCGGCGTCGCACTGATTTCGTTCCTGGCACTGGCGCTGGTGGCCAGTCCGGGCACCTGCGCCACCCTGATCATCTGGCTGTTCGTCATGCGCGCGCTGATGGTGGCGACTTCGCTGGTCTCCTATTTCGTGAATGCCTTCGTCAACAACGCGAAATACGGCAAGCTGAAAGACTTCGATTTCGAGGCGCCATTGACCCATCTGGTCTGGATCACTTCCTTTGTTTCCATCGTGGTCACGTTTGGCGCGAGTTACATACTGCTGCATCCCCAATCCGATCTCAATCCTGACCTATGGTGGGTGCTGTCCTGCATCATCAGTTGCGGCACCGTGGCTGGGGCGTTGATTCCGGAATTCACCAAGATTTTCACGAGCACGAACTCCATGCACGTGAAGGAAGTGACGAACTGTTCCAAGCATGGCGGCGCTTCGCTGAACATCCTGTCCGGTTTTGTGGCCGGCAACATGTCGGCGTTCTGGATGGGCCTGGTCATCATGTTGTTGATGTTTGTCTCCTATTTCTTTTCCCAGAATCCGGCGCTGCTGGCCATTATGCCGGCGAAATTCACCTTTGCCGCGCCCATCTTCGCCTTCGGGCTGGTGGCTTTCGGCTTCCTCGGCATGGGGCCGGTGACCATCGCGGTGGACAGCTACGGGCCGGTCACGGACAACGCCCAGTCGGTTTATGAGTTAAGCCAGATTGAAGGCATCAAAGGCGTCAAGGAGGACATCCAGAAAACCTTCGGTTTCACCCCCGATTTTGCCAACGCCAAATATCTCCTCGAAAAGGGCGACGGCGCGGGCAATACCTTCAAGGCCACGGCCAAGCCGGTGCTCATCGGCACGGCGGTCGTCGGCGCCACAACGATGGTGTTTGGCATCATCATGCTGCTGGAAAATAAATTCGGCAATGTGGTCAATCATTTGAGCCTGGTGCAACCCGAGGTGATCCTCGGCCTGTTGACGGGCGGGGCGGTGATTTACTGGTTCACCGGCGCCTCCACCCAGGCCGTTGTAACCGGCGCTTATCGCGCCGTGGTTTACATCAAGGAGAACATGCATCTCGACGAAAAGACGGCTTCGGAAAAGGACAGCAAGGAAGTCGTCCGCATCTGCACCGTCTATGCGCAAAAAGGCATGTGGAACATTTTTATCGTGATCTTCTGCCTCGCGCTGGCGCTGGCATTCTTTGATCCGTATTTCTTCATCGGTTACCTGGTGGGCATCGCGTTCTTTGGTCTGTACCAGGCCATCTTCATGGCCAACGCGGGCGGCGCCTGGGACAACGCCAAGAAGATTGTGGAGGTTGACCTCCGCCAGAAGGGCACCGACCTGCATGCCGCGACCGTGGTGGGCGACACCGTGGGCGATCCGTTCAAGGACACCTCGTCCGTGGCGCTGAACCCGGTGATCAAGTTCACCACGCTGTTCGGCCTGCTCGCCGTTGAAATCGCGGTGACGATGACAAATCAACACGTCAAGACCGGCATCGGGCTGTTCTTCGCCGCCATCGCGCTGATCTTTGTTTACCGCTCATTCTATTGCATGCGCATTCCCGAGGAAAAAGTGATCCCGCTGTTGCCGATGGATGACGACAAACCAACGGCTGCCAAGAAGGTTTTCTTGGCCACCGACGGACCATCTTCGACCCGTTCGGGCTCTGAAACGCGTTCCGTTGATGCGGGTGCCCTGCGAAATTAGCAAACAAAGCAATCATCTCCACACAGCTGGCAACCCCCTCCGGTCAATACCGGAGGGGGGTTTATTTTTGCCGTGGGGTTCACCCTGTCAGAGAGCCGCGCACTCTTCAACTGGTTACCGCCCATAGACTTGCCGTGCCAGTGCACATTTTTCATCATTAAATGCTGGAAAATCAAAACGTGTTTCGGCAGCCTGCACGGGCTTATGTTTAAGTTTTTTCTGCCTTTCCGTACTGCCATGGCTGGGGCGGTTTTATTTTGCGCGGCCGGCGCCCGGGCGGGTGAGGCGGACATTCAATTGCCAGGGCTGGAACAGGTGAAATTTTTTCACGGCGCGGTCACGGGTCTGACCATTTTATATTTCGGCCTGTTCGTCTGCGCCGTCGGCGCGGCCTTCGGCCTGCTCGAATACGTCCGCACCCGCGCGCTGCCGGTCCACCGCTCAATGAGCGACGTCTCCCATATCATCTGGGAAACCTGCCAGACCTACCTGTGGCAGCAGGGAAAATTTCTTGCCGGCCTCTGGGCGCTGATCGCGGTGTGCATGATTTATTATTTCATCGGCCTGCAGGGAAAACCGCTGGGCGAGGTGCTCGTCATCCTGGCCTGCTCGGTCTTCGGAATCCTGGGCAGCTACGGCGTTGCCTGGTACGGCATCCGCATCAATACCATCGCCAACAGCCGCGCGTCGTTCGCTTCGCTGCGCGGCAGCCCGTTGAAAACGCTCTTCATTCCGTTGCAGGCCGGCATGAGCATCGGTTTGCTGCTCATCTGCGTGGAACTCGCCTGCATGATCGGCATCCTGGCCTTCGTCCCCACCGAACTCGCCGGGCCATGCTTCATCGGCTTCGCCATCGGCGAATCGCTCGGGGCCTCGGCCCTGCGTATCGGCGGCGGCATCTTCACCAAGATTGCCGACATCGGCAGCGATTTGATGAAGATCGTTTTCAACCTGCCGGAGGACGACCCGAAGAATCCCGGCGTGATCGCCGACTGCACTGGCGACAACGCCGGTGATTCCGTCGGCCCGACGGCGGACGGATTTGAAACCTACGGGGTGACCGGCGTGGCCCTCATTGCCTTCCTGGCACTGGCCCTCGCGCTGTCGCCCGAACTGTGCGCCAAACTCATCATCTGGATGTTCGCCATCCAGGCATTGATGGTGTTTGCATCGCTCGGTTCGTTTTACTTCAACATGGCGCTGGCCCGGGCGCGTTACGGGAACGACAAGGATTTCAACTGGGAGGCGCCGCTGACGGACCTGGTCTGGATCACGAGCCTCGTCTCGATAATCACCTGCTTCGGTGCGAGCAAACTGCTACTTGGCGATTTTGCCGTCAACCAGACGGTTGATGGCACGGTTAGGGTAGTGGCGCTGCCAAATCTCTGGTGGGTTCTTTCCTGTATCATCGCCTGTGGTTCCCTGGCGGGGGCGCTCATCATGGAGTTCACAAAAATCTTCGTCAGCACCAAGTCCAAACATGTCCAGGAAGTGACCGATGCCTCCGACCATGGCGGGGCCTCGCTCAACGTCCTGTCCGGCCTCGTCGCCGGCAATTTCTCGGCCTTTTGGATGGGCATGGTCATCCTGGCGCTGATGTTCATCTCGTTTCTGTTTTCATTGCACCCCGACTTCGTGGCGCTCATTCCCGCGAAGTTCTCCTTTGGCGCACCCATCTTCGCGTTCGGTCTAGTGGCCTTCGGCTTCCTCGCCATGGCACCCGTGACGATTGCCGTGGACAGTTTCGGCCCGGTGACTGACAACGCGCAATCCGTCTTTGAATTGAGCCGCATCGAGGCGCTGCCGGGCATAAGCGCGGAAATCGAACGGGACTTCGGTTTCAAGCCGGATTTCCAGACGGCGAAAATCGAGCTCGAGAAGGGTGACGGCGCGGGCAACACCTTCAAGGCCACCGCCAAACCGGTGCTCATCGGCACCGCCGTGGTCGGTTCCACCACGATGATTTTCGGGATCATCATGCTGTTGGAACATGTTTTTGGCGATGCGGTCGGGAGATTGTCGCTCGTCATGCCCCAAATCGTGTTTGGCCTGCTCATGGGCGGCTCGGTGATTTACTGGTTCACCGGCGCAACCATCCAGGCGGTCGTCGCCGGCGCCTACAGCGCGGTCGTGTTCATCAAGAAAAACATCAAGCTGGACAAGGAGTCCGCGTCCATCGAGGACAGCAAACGCGTCGTGGCCATCTGCACGCGTTACGCGCAGAAGGGCATGATCAACATCTTCGTGGTCGTGTTTGCATTTGCGCTGGGTCTGCCGTTTTTAAACCCGTATTTCTTCATCGGCTACCTCATCGCCATCGCGTTCTTCGGACTGTTCCAGGCCATCTTTATGGCCAACGCCGGCGGTGCCTGGGACAACGCCAAAAAAATCGTCGAGGTGGATCTGCGAATGAAAAACACGCCGCTCCACGCCGCGACCATCGTGGGTGACACCGTGGGCGACCCGTTCAAAGACACCAGCTCCGTGGCGATGAACCCCGTCATCAAGTTTACGACGCTGTTTGGCCTGCTATCGGTGGAGATCGCCGTGGAAATGCAGAAGGCCAATCCGGGCTCCTACTGGCACTACGTTTTCGGCGCTTTTTGTGTGTTGGTGGGGCTGGTCTTTGTCTATCGGTCGTTCTACTGCATGCGCCTCCCCGTCGAGAAATCCGACCGGAAATGAAGCGGATCTGATTGGGAACCGGGAATCGACCGGCGATTTGGAGCACCGTAGGTGCGCTATATTTGTAGAATTGGAAGAAGAATGGCCCAAGCTCCGTAGGAGCGAAATCCTCGGGAAATATGCCGCTCCTACGGAGCTTGAAACATTGTTTGGTTTAGGTTCTACAAAGATGTCGCGCCTACTGCGCTTGGGCTTCCTGATGAAACGCATTCCACGCCGGGCTGCCGTATGCCGCTCCGTGGCTCAAGGCAAAATGTGTGCCGGAGTAACAGTGTTGCTGAGCGAACAAGTCGGCACCTCGCCAACCTTCTTGAGTGAATAGACACCGCCTTGCGGACATGATGGAATCTTCCCGTCCTTGTTGAGCTTGATGTAAGGCGTCAGGTCATCTGGAAAGTTAATGGCGTCTCCATTGGTCCGGTTGTTTTCCAAGGCGAATTGATTCGCTGCGACATTGATCTGGCGCAGGTTGTTGATACAACGGTTCGCATCAGTGATTCTTGGAGGCACAATAAAATTGTGTGTAGCGACCCAAATGGTTCCCGCAATGAGGCAAACCAGAATAAGGATTACATGCAACGCAGACACCGGTTTTGAATTTGCCTGTTCACCCATACCGTTAAGTGAACACCGCCCCGTGAATTCTGTTGCGTCAAACTATCGTCGCCGGCCGCCCGGTGCGAAGTGGTAGCCGCCGTGAACGCGGCCGCCGCGGACCTTGCCTGGGAAACCGCCCGCGGATTGACCGGGTTTGGCCTCCTCAAACAGCGCCGTGTATTTGTATTCGAAATTCTCCAGCTTCACGCGCGGGATCTTCTGGCTGATGAACCGTTCGATCGCGAACACATGCCCGGCATCCTCGGCGGTCATGATGGTGAAGGCATCGCCGCTCGCTTCCGCGCGACCCGTGCGGCCGATGCGGTGGATGTAATCCTCCGGATGCTGCGGCACGTCGTAGTTGATGACGTGGCTCACGTCCGCAATGTCGAGCCCGCGCGCGGCGATGTCCGTCGCCACCAGTACTTCAAACCGTCCGTCGCGAAAACCCTGAAGCGCCTGTTCACGTTCCTTCTGTGTGCGGTTCGAGTGCAGCACGGCCACGGCGTGCTGGTTGCGCTTGAGCAGGCCGGCCACACGGTCGGCTCCGTGTTTCGTGCGGCAAAAGACCAGCACGGAGTTGTAATTCACCCGTTTCATCAATTCGAGCACCAGATCGATTTTCTGCGAATCGGCAACGGGATAAATAACGTGTTTCACCGTCTCGGCCGGCGTCCGGCGCGCGCCAATCTCAATCGTTTCCGGCTTGTTCATCGCCCATTGGATGAGCGTTTCGATCTGCGGCGGGATGGTCGCGGAAAACAGCGCGGTGTGGCGCTGGCGCGGACAGCGCTCGACGATGCGGCGGACATCGGGCAGAAAGCCCATGTCCAGCATCCGGTCAGCCTCATCCAGCACGAGAAACTGGACCTTGTCCAGGCGCACCGTGCCGCGTTCGAGATGGTCCAACAAGCGGCCCGGCGTGGCGCACAGGATGTCCGTGCCTGCGCTCAATTCCTCCATCTGCTTGCCGTAGCCGACACCGCCGTAAACGACGGAAACTTTCAAATTGGTGAAGCGCGCGTAATCGCGAAAGGCCGTCTCGACCTGCGCGGCCAGTTCGCGCGTCGGTTCGAGGATGAGCGCGCGCGGGCCGGGCGCGTGCTGGTCGAGCTTGGTGAGGATGGGCAGCGCAAAGGCGGCGGTCTTGCCCGTGCCGGTTTGGGCGCTGCCGATGATGTCGCGGCCGGAAAGCACGAGCGGAATGCCGCGGAGCTGGATCGGTGTGGGCGTGGTGTAACCCGCCGCGCGGACACCTTCGAGGACCGCTGGAGAAAGACCTAACTTGATGAAGGGCATAAATCCATGCTAACAGCCGGCAGAATTAAGGAAAGCAGCGATTTATCAATTGATTGCAGCCGCGGACGTCAGTCCGCGCTGGCTCAAAAGGAAGTTTGCGCCAACTGACGTCGGCGGTTACGCAGGCGGGGGATTATCCCCAGCCGCCGGCTTCTCTGCGGGCGCCTCAGGCTTCGACTCGGCTGCTGATGCAACCGGTGCCTCGACTGGTGCCTGAGCTTCAGTTGTCACCTCCGGCTCGTCGGGTCCCGGCTCCGGTTCGGAAGCAGGAATTTCCTCGTCAGTCAACACCGGAACCTCACCTGCCGGTTCGGTCACCGCAACCTCGGCTCCGCCTTCCGTGGCCGGTTTTTCCGCAGCCGTCTTCTTCTCCGGCTTGGGCGGCCGGGGCAGCGGCTTCTTGGCCGTGTCTATCCGTCCGTCGGCAAATTCAATGACGTGACCCTGATGCACGAGCCAGTGCAAATCCGCGATGATCGCGGTCTGTTCCGGCGTCGGCTCGGTGGCGGGTGCGTCAGCCTTAGGCATTCCGCCTTTAGGCGATGCGGTGTCCTTTGCGGCAACTTCGGGAGTTCCTGCTTCCGGTACGGGCGCAGCCACTGGCGGCGCCGGCTTGATTTCCATGACCGTTGGCTTGGGCGTCGGAGCCAGCGCTTCGACCAGCTGCCGGCGCGTGCATTTGGGATGCGCGTTGATGTGACCAATGATGCCCTTGATGTTCTCGGAAACCGGCGTGGTTTCGAGGTCGAGGAACGTTGGGCGTGCCACGCTGACATGCGTGACGGTCTTGTTGACTTTGAAAAACTGCAGGCCGAGCGTGGCGAACTGCTTGCTCAGGCCGGTGGCCAGATGCAACGGGAAACGTTTCTGCTCCTCCCATTCGCTGCGGATGAGCTGCTGCAATTCGCGGTTCCGCAAGGCGCGGCTCAACACGCCGCCGACCGTAAGAGTTTCCACCGGTTTGACGATGGTTTCCTTGTGGACGGTCCGGAAATGTTTGTCCACTTCTTCGAGGTTCGCCAACCGGAGCGCCTCGGGCACGTTCAGGCAGGTGTATTCGGTCTTGAAGCTTTGCCCCTCGATCCATTTTTTTACAACCGCCTCGTCGCGGACAATCTTGACGCGCGATTTGAAGGCGTCGAACGGCATCCTGGCAAACCGTTCGGTGTGCAGCTTGCGGAGCTGGTTCTGGTAATCGTGATGGTTCGGCGGACCGAGAATGGCGCCGCTCATGCCGCATTGCGCCACAAAGGTATAGGTGCCCTTCGGCGGCTCGGTGGCCGTGCGTTCAGCCTGGTAAAACGTCGTGAAGTGGCTCTTCATCACGTGCGCGATGGCTTCATCCTCGCTCAACCAGGGCGTGTCATCGAGCGCGCACAGGAACATCGGCTGCACAGCCGTGCCGTCGGCCTTTTTCTTCACCGTCAGCTGGACCGCGTAACGCTCCGGCTTTTGCAGGATGAGGCGCGCAATGTCAAACAACGGATAGGCCCGGCCGGTCACCCGGATCTGGCGGGCCAGCGACTCGACCCCGTTCACGTCCGGTACAAAGGTGACGGTGATGTCCGGCAGCGGTGCCGGCGGTTCGGGACGCTCCCGGCGTTCGCCCCGGTCGTCGCCCCGGGAAAAGCCGGGCTTGCGGTCACCGAACTTCGGCCCGGAACGCGCCGGACGCGGACCACGGCGTTCACCAAAGGAATCGCTGCGCGGACCGCCGCGCCGGCCTTCGCGAGGACGGTCGTCGCGACCGGCGGGTTCGCCCGCGAACTTCGCATAGCGATTGGCCGTCGGCGCTTCCTGCGCCCAGGCGGGCAGGAAAAGTTTTTCCAGATCAATGTCCACGTCGGAAATGTTGCTCATGTCAAATCATTGACTCCGCCATCCGGAGCCGAAAATGAATCATAGCATGGATTGGCGCGGCTTGGAAAGCAAGCGCGTCATAGAAGACAATGAAACCCGTCCCGGGGGACAATGGGCTGAAATAAATCGGGCGGCAGACGGGAATGCTTTATGCAATGACCAGCGCGCGTTTGGCGAGAATGGCGTCGACAATCTTCTTGGCCAGCGCAGGTTTTTCGACCATCGCCTTCTGCGCGGCTTCCTTGCCCTGGCCAATCAATTCGCCCTCGAACTGCAGCCAGGCGCCTTTTTTGTCCACCACGCCGTTCTCAATACCCACTTCGAGGATGGAACCTTCCTTGTTGATGCCGTGGTTGTAAACGATGTCGAACTCCGCCTCGGCAAACGGCGGCGCGACCTTGTTCTTCACCACCTTGACCCGGACATGATTGCCGGTGGCGTTGCCCGCGTCGTCCTTGAGCGTCTCCTTGCGGCGGATGTCGAGGCGCACGCTCGCGTAAAATTTCAGGGCCTTGCCGCCGGGCGTCGTTTCCGGGTTGCCGAACATCACGCCGACCTTTTCGCGCAGCTGGTTGGTGAAAATGCAGGTCGTCTTGGACTTGCCGAGAATGGCCGTGAGCTTGCGCAGGGCCTGCGACATGAGGCGCGCCTGCATGCCCATCGTCGCCATGCCCATTTCGCCTTCGAGTTCGGCCTTCGGCACCAACGCGGCGACGGAATCAATCACGATCACGTCCAGCGCGTTCGAGCGGGCGAGCGTTTCACAGATGGTCAGCGCCTCTTCGCCGCTGTCCGGCTGCGACACAAGCAGGTCGTCGAGGTTCACGCCGAGTTTTTTCGCGTAGCCCGGGTCCAGCGCGTGCTCGGCGTCGATGAACGCCGCGAGGCCGCCGGTCTTTTGCGCATTGGCGATGACGTGAAGCATCAGCGTGGTTTTGCCCGACGATTCCGGCCCGAAAATCTCGATAACACGGCCGCGCGGGATGCCGCCGACGCCCAGCGCCAGGTCCAGCGCGAGCGCGCCGGTGGGGATCACTTCAATTTTGACCAGCGCCCGGGCGTCGCCGAGGCGCATGATGCTGCCTTCGCCGTAGCTCTTGGTGATGGACGAGATGGCGGCATCCAGTTCGCGCGAATGCGTGGCGGCGGCGGTGGCGGCCTTGGTTTCCTTGTTGTCAGCAACGGGCTTCTCGGCGGTTTTCGGTGGCATAAATTGTCAAACTTTCGTGGTTGGTTATATGACTGGCGACAGTAGTGAATCACCGCGAGCGTGTCAAACGCCGGATGGCGAATTTGAGAATGCCGGTTGATAAGCACTGCATGTGCAAAATATTTGCAGAATTTATGCAGAAAAATTCCGGGCTTCAGCCATCGGCTCATCCCATCAACGGCGGAGCAGCCGCAGGGCGTTGCCGATCACAACCAGGTCCGACACGCCCATTGCCGCCGCGCAGAGAATCGGGCTGATGAAACCCAGCGCCGCCAGCGGTACGCCGAGCGAGTTGTAGAAGAACGCCCAGAACAGGTTCTGTTTGATCGTCCGCAAGGCCGCCCGCGCCAGGCCCAACGCCTCCGGGACCGCCTCGATTTCTGATTTCAGCAAGATGATGTCCGCCGCCTCGCGCGCCACGTCGCTGGCCCGGCTCACGGCGATGCCGAGGTCGGCCTGTTCCAGCGCCGGGGCGTCGTTGATGCCGTCACCGACAAAGGCCACGCGTTCGCCTGCCGCCTGAAGTTCTTTCACAAACTCCGCCTTCTGCTCCGGCCGCACCTCGGCGAACACATTTTCCGGCGCGATGCCCGTCTGCCGGGCAATGCTCGCCGCCGTCAAGGCGTTGTCGCCGGTCACCAAAAATGTCTTCAACTTCTGCCGGTGCAAATTCGCCACCACGTCATGCGCCCCGGGCTTCACGGTGTCTTTCACCGCAAACAAACCAGCCAGCGATTGGTCCACGGCCAGACCAACCATCGTTGCGCCCTGCTCGGACCACTCGGTGATGAATTTTTCGCCGGCCGCCAAATCCACGCCCGATTCCTTCAACCAACGCAACGAACCTAATCTCCCCATCTGCCATCTGCCATCTGTCATCTGCCATTTCGCTTCGACGCCGAAGCCGCGAATTTCCCGCCAGTTTTCGGTGGCCGGGTTCGTGAGCACACGGCCATTCTTTTTAGCCTCGCTTTCACAAGCCACGGACACGGCCCGGCTGATGGGGTGCGTTGAGTTGCGAGTGAGCGCGGCCGTCAACCCGGTGAAATCCGAAATCTGAAATCCGAAATCTGAAATTTGTGCCGCTACTTCCGGTTTCCCGAAGGTCAGCGTGCCGGTCTTGTCAAAAATCACCGCCGTCACCTGCCCGGCCCGCTCGAGCGCCACACCGTCGCGAATGAGAATGCCGCGGCGCGCAGCGGCGTTGGCCGCAGCCATGATGGCGGCGGGTGTTGCCAGGCCCATCGCGCACGGGCACGCGACGATCAAAATCGCCGCCGCAATGATGAACGCCTTTGCGGCCCCGGCCGGAACCATTGCCGGCCAGAGAAACGGCGCGAGCAAATCATGAACATGTTGGGCTGATTGCGGTGCGAGCCCCCACCACAGGGCGGCGGCGATGGCGATGGTCACGACGACTGGCACGAAGACGCTGCTCACGCGGTCACCGAGTCGCTGGATGTCGGCGCGGCTGGTCTGGGCGCGTTGCACCGCATCGATGATGTGCGCCAGCGCGGTGCCTTCGCCGGTGGCAGTCACGCGCATGACGAGCCGGCCGTTCAAATTCACGGTGCCGGCATAAAGTCCGCTGCGCGCGGACTTGTCCACGGGCGTGGATTCGCCGGTGAGCATGGCTTCGTCCACGGCGGAATCGCCTTCGGTCACCACACCGTCCACCGGCACGCGGTCGCCCGGCTTGAGCGCCACCAGATCGCCGACGACCAGCTCCGCGACGGGCACCTCAATTTCGGATTGCGGAATTCGGATTGCGGAATCGGAAAAGTTCAGTGTCTTGAGATTCAGAAACTGGCTTGCTGGCTTCGGATTTCCGGCCCCGGAATTCTGGATTTTCCGGGCTGTCTGAGGCGCGAGTTGCAGCAATTGTTTCAGCGCGCCCGATGCGCGCTGGCTCACGCGGGCTTCCAGCCAGTGGCCCACGCTGATGAGCGTGATGATGGCGGCGGCCTCCATGAAATAAACGTGGCCGCCCGCACCAGACAACAACGCCCAGGCGCTGTACCCGAACGCGGTCGTCGAGCCGAGCGCGACGAGTGTATCCATGTTCGAGCTGCCGACCTTGAGCTGGTTCCAGGCGCCGCGATAAAATGTTGACCCGGCAAAAATCTGCACCGCTCCGGCCAGCGCAAAGGCCAGCCATTGGAACCACGGTTTCATGGCCAGGCCAAAAACCCACTCGCCAGTCATCAGCCCGACGGTCACAACGATGCCGAGCCAAATATTGATTTGCCAGGCGGCGGACCGGCCATGACCATCGTCGGCATCGCTCGCGGCAATTTCCCTGGCCGCGTAACCGGCCTTACGGACCGCCTCAAGCACTCCCGGAACGTTTTGTCCGGCACCGGGGATCCAGCGTACGGAGGCGCGTCCGCCCTCCAAAACCACCGCCGCACTGCGCACCCCGGGAACACTCCGAACCGCCTCGGTGACATGCCGGGCGCAATTCTGGCAGGTCATGCCCGTGACCAAAAGTTCCGTGGCCGCGGAATTCGATGGCAGGGCTGGTTTATTTGAGCGCGGTGTTTCCAAGCAGTGGGATACTATCGTGTGCCGGTGGTTTTGTCGAATGCCGCTCCGCCCAAAGCTTGGCTGCGAGGTTCGGGCAACAAGGCTGGTCACCAGCTTGAAAACGCCAGCAAGCCGCCGCCAAGGTGAGTTGGCGGTTTGCTGGCAGAAAGTTTGTGCGGCTGGTCACGAACGTGGGGATGGAAACCGCTGGTCGTGTATTGGCCTGAATGTCATGGGGTGTTCACCCCATTGCCGTTGGCGCGGGTACGGGTCAGGTTTGCAGGGACTCGACAAGGGTCAGACGGTTAAAACAAAATTGAACAATCCAACGATAAACCGGCGATGATGCTTGGTAAATGCAGGTGCCTGGCCCATCATAAGAATTGTCAGTGCAGGCAATTAGCCGGGAGGCCGGACAACGTTTCATGCAACAACCATCGGACATCCGCAAGATCGCATTCCTCGGCGATTATCTGCCGAGGAAATGCGGCATCGCCACGTTCACGACCGACTTGCGGTGCGCGGTGGCGGCGGAATTTCCGGCGACGCAATGCCTCGTCGTGCCGGTCAACGACATCCCCGCCGGCTACGATTATCCGGCAGAAGTGCGCTTTGAGATAGCGGAGCAGGACCTGCCGTCCTACCTCCGCGCGGCGGATTTCCTGAACATCACGGACGTGGACGTCATCTGCGTGGAGCATGAGTTCGGCATTTTCGGCGGGCCGGCCGGCAGCCATGTGCTGGCCTTGCTGCGCGAACTCCAGATGCCGGTCGTCACCACATTGCACACGGTGCTGCGCGACCCAAACCCCGAGCAGCGGCGCGTGATGCGCGACCTGGTTCGCCTCTCGACGCGGCTGGTGGTGATGAGTGAACGCGGCGCGGAATTTCTGCGCGACATCTATCAGGTGCCGGCGGCCAAGATTGACCTCATCCCGCACGGCATTCCCGACATGCCTTTCGCCGACCCGAATTATTTCAAGGATGAATTCGGCGTGGCGGGCAAGCAGGTGCTGCTGACGTTCGGCTTGCTCTCGCCGAACAAAGGCATCGAATACGCGTTGCGCGCGGTGCCGGACATCCTCCGGGAATATCCCAACATCGTTTACATCGTGCTGGGCCAGACGCATCCGAACCTGTTGCGCGACGAGGGCGAAGCCTACCGCCTGAGCCTGCAACGGCTGGCCAAGGACCTTGGGGTAGAGAAGCACGTGGTGTTCTTCAATCGTTTCGTCGAGCTGGAGGAACTGATGCGGTTCATCGGTGCGGCGGATATTTACCTCACGCCCTACCTGACCGAATCGCAAATCACGTCGGGCACGCTGGCGTATGCCTTCGGCAACGGCAACGCCGTGGTGTCCACACCCTACTGGCACGCGGTGGAATTGCTGACTGCGGAACGCGGCAAGCTGGTGCCGTTCCGCGACGCCAAGGCGATCGCCGTAGCCGTGGTGGATTTGCTGCGGGACGAGCCGTTGCGCCATTCGATGCGGAAGAACGCCTACAAATTGGGGCGCGAAATGGTGTGGAGCCGCGTGGCGCAGCTGTACATGAAGTCGTTCGATCAGGCGCGCCACGACCATAATTTCATCGGCCGGAAATCGTCGCCGATCAAGACGCTGGACGAACAACCCGGCCAGCTGCCGGAGATGAAGCTGGATCATCTGTTCCGGATGAGCGATTCGACCGGCATTTTCCAGCACGCGAGCTTCACGGTGCCGAATTTCGCCGAGGGTTATTGCACGGACGACAACGCGCGGGCGCTGGTGCTGGCGGTGATGCTGCAAAAGCTCGGGCACGGCTCGCCGCGCCTCAGCGCTCAGGCCGCGAGCTATGCCGCGTTCCTGAACCACGCCTTCGACCGCAAGACCGGGCGCTTCCGCAACTTCATGAGCTTTGACCGGCGCTGGCTGGAGGAGGTCGGATCGGAAGATTGCGAGGGACACGCGCTGTGGGCCCTCGGGCTGTGCGTGGCGCAGACGGGACAGAGCAGCTTTCAAATGCTGGCGGCGGAATTGTTCGAAAAAGCCCTGCCGGTGGCCGGCGAATTTGTTTCCCCGCGGGCATGGGCGTTCACGCTCATCGGCATTGACGAATACCTGCAACGCCTGAGCGGCGACCGGCGGGCGAACCAGATTCGCGAATCGCTCACGGCGAAGTTGATGCAACGTTACACCGATGCCGCCACGGACGAATGGCAATGGTTCGAAGCAGTCGTGTCCTATGCCAACGCCAAGCTGCCGCACGCGATGATCCTTAACGGCCGCTGCATGAACAACGGAACCATGTTGGAACTCGGCCTCAAGACCCTGCGCTGGCTGATCAAAATCCAGACTTCGGATGCCGGCTCCTTCCGGCCCATCGGCTCTAATGGCTTTTATCCGCGCGGCCAGCCGCGCGCGATCTTCGACCAGCAGCCCATCGAAGCCCAGGTCACGATTTCCGCCTGCATCGAGGCGTATCATGCGACCGGCGACATGTTTTGGGTCACGGAAGCACGGCGCGCCTTCGAGTGGTTCCTCGGACGAAACGATTTGGGCCTGGCCTTGTACGATTCAACCACCGGCGGCTGCCGGGACGGATTGCATGTGGACCGTCTGAGCCAGAACCAGGGCGCCGAATCGACGCTGGCCTTTTTATTGTCGCTCGCGGAAATGCGGGCGTTGCAGAACACCATCACCAGTTTCAAGGAACCCGTTGGGAAGTGATTCCCGGCGCCGGTTCCGGAGACAGAAATAATTTCATGACCAAAACCACACCTTCCGTGCTTCATGCGAAACGCATCGGGCCGACCATCAGTCCGGATCGTTCGCGCGTGCTGCTACGTCCCTTTCGTCCCACGACCGATGAAATCTCGCGGCAAATCGTCGCCCGGGTCATGGCCCTTCCGGACGAGCAAGTCACCAGGCTGCTGACTCAGGTGCTCGGCGAGTTCGCAGACCGGCACGAGCAAATTGAAAAGGTTTTTCGCGCCCGTTTCGAGCAGGTGAAAATTTACCTTGAGCCCGGCGCGCAGCCATCGCCGGAACGCCAGATGCTCATCGGCGCCTACTTCACGCATGAGTATTCGCCGGAATCCGCGGCCTTGTTCAATCCCTCCATTGTGCCGCACCCCGACCAGTCCGGGTTGCCCAAGGGCGCGCTGCGTTTCATCCTGAGCCTGCGGGCCACGGGTGAAGGGCACATTTCCTCCATCACTTTCCGCACCGGCTCGGTCAGCGCGCAGCATCGCATCACCCTGGCACCGCCCGTTCCATTCGTGATGGAACCGGAACGAGTCCCCAATGTCGCTTACGCCAAGGGATTGTTTGCCAACAAGCTCCAGGAGGCGGGCGTGCAAAATGATTTTTGCCGGCGCGTGCTGGACCAGCTGCATGATGATTTCACCTTGAAGGACCTGCACGCGGTCCTTCTGGCCTCGGGTCTGACGACGGACACCTCCGACGCCACCGCAACCCGGGCCGCGCGCGGCATCCTGTTGCTGGCGGAATCGAATTATGAAGTGAACTTCTCGCCCAACAGCCGCATTTCGCAGCGCGTCCTTTTTCCGTCCGCGCCCAGCCAGAGTAACGGCATCGAGGACGCCCGCTTCGTCCGTTTCCAGAATGAAGACAGCAGCTTCACCTACTACGCGACCTACACCGCCTACGACGGGAAAATCATCCTGCCGCAATTGCTGGAGACGCCAGACTTCGTCCATTTCAAGTTCAGCACCCTCAACGGCCCCGCCGTGCAGAACAAGGGCATGGCGCTGTTCCCGCGCAAAATCAACGGCAAGTTCGTCATGCTCTCGCGCCAGGACGACGAGAATATTTTGATCATGTTCTCCGACAACATCCATTTCTGGGCCGAGCCAAAGGTGTTGTTATCGCCCGCGCAGCCGTGGGAATTCATCAAACTGGGCAACTGCGGCTCGCCGATTGAAACCGCTGCCGGCTGGCTGGTGTTAAGCCACGGCGTAGGCCCGATGCGAAAATATTGCCTCGGGGCGTTCCTGCTGGACCGGGATGATCCGGCCAAGGTCATCGGCCGCCTGCGGGAGCCGTTGCTGTGTCCGAATGAATCGGAGCGCGAAGGTTATGTGCCGAACGTCGTGTACACCTGCGGCGCGCTCTTGCACGGGCGCGAACTCGTCATTCCTTACGCCATGAGCGACTCGACCACGAGTTTCGCCACGGTTCCCCTTGACGATCTGCTAGCGACGATGGAGTGAGGAGGATGGATCAAATAAACCGAACAGTCTGATTGCCATCCAAACGTTTGGACAAATCAACGGGATCACCTACGGACACCTGCTGGGGGTTCACCTGGTAGGCCCAGATCTGGAAATGCGTCAGGTTGGCTTCGCCGTAAATTGTCGCGAACGCACCATCCACCGCGTCCGCACCGTGCGCGACCTTCACGCGACCGATGCGCGGGACATTGTAACGCGCGTCAAAGGTGAGCCATTCCTGTCCCAGGTAGACTTCGCAGTAGGCGTGAAAATCCATGGGTGTTCCCGGATCAATGTAGCCGATGTCCGGCAAATGCCCCGTCACGTAGCGGGCGGGTAAATTAAACGCGCGACAGAGCGCGATGACGGCATGGGCGAAATCGCGGCAGACGCCGTGGCGACGTTCGATGACTTCCGAGGCGGAAAGATCGGGCCGCCCGGAACCGAAGCGATATTCAATGTTGTTGTGCACCCAGTCACAGATGGCCTGCACGCGCGGCAGGCCGTGGGGAATCTGGCCGAACTGATTCCACGCAAAATTCAGCAGCTTGTCCGAATCGCAATAACGGCTCGGTAACGTGTAGCGCAACAACTCAAACGGAAGCTGTCCCACGGGCACGATGTTGCCCATGATTTCCCGGCTGTCCGGCAGGGAGGAAACGGCGACCAGGGCGTCATGGCGGATTTCGTTTCGGCCCGGCATGAACGTCGAGCGATAGGTGATGTTGCCATGGCTGTCCTGAAACTCATACGACGGCAGGCCGATGCCGAACGAAAGTCTTTCCTGCATGACCAGCACCCGGCCTTCCAGCCGCGGCTTGAGCACGAACAACACCGGTGTCTGCACGGTGGTTTCGTAGGCCAGATTGCAGCCAACCCGGACGGTAAGATTCAGAGGGGACCAATTCATACGTCAGAGCAGCTTGCAGGTTTCAACATAAAGACGCTGTGGTTTGACGGGTTGACCGATCCGGTCACGTGGCATTGCTTTCACGAAAAATTCGAATGCCGGCAGCTGGCCCCGGGGCGCTGTGGGCAACTTGCCGCGATACTGCGTAGGTGATTGCTTCACGATTTGTTTGAACACCCGGTTGAAATGCGTCAGCGACTGGAACCCGACCGCGAAGGCGATTTCGCTGATGCGCAGGTTGGGGTTGAGCAAAAGGTTCTCCGCCTTCCCAATCCGGGTGCGCGATACAAACTCGACAAAGCTCAGGCCGGTGCTCTTGCGAAACTGTTTGCAGAAGTAAAAGCGGCTCGTGCTCATGGCGCTCGAAACCTGGCCAAGCGAGAGGTCCTCCATGTAGTGTTCACCGATGAACTGCCTGGCCTTGGTGATGATTGGCGGCTCCGCGTTCGCCGCCTGCACCATGAGCTGGTTGGTTTTCATCGCGAGATGCTCGGCGAAGATGGCCAGCAAAGCCGACACGGAATCGAGCCTCTTCCGCGAGACGACCGGGGTTTCGAAATACGCCCGTTTCGTCTGCTCATTGCCGATGTCCACACCGAGATCCTTTGCCCGATCGACGGCACCCTGAAACGACGCCCCGGTCGGCTTCTGGCGCATCACCTGGCCGGTTTGCAAAAAGCCGATGGTCTGCGGGCCGAGTTTCACCGGCACGGCGGTTTCGCAAAGCCCATAGGCACACATCCTGGTGGCCGGTTGGTTCATGGCATCCCGCGCAAGCTCCTCCTGCAACTGGAGGCAGGCAGCGCAAGTGTGGCTCTTTCCGGCCATCAACGCGCAGAAGGCATTTTCCCGGCGCTTGCCGTGGAATGGCAGACGCCAGGTCTCGACCGGACGCAACGCCAACGGCAATCCGGTCGCTTCCGTGTAGGCGCGCTCGTAATTCTGAAACGTCTCGGAACGGGTCAGGGTTTCAATCAGTTGTCCGTTTGCATTCAAGGCTTGGTCTTGCTTGATTTTATCCGTTAAGAAATGAAGTGATGATGATCACCATCGGAATTGTCCGTTGAACTCAAGGCGCTCATTGATCTTTTCTTGAGACATCTTCGGCAGCCTGACGCATTTGGTCATGCTCCGCCCCTTCGACGCCCTCTTCGACCAGTCGTTCGTTGTCACTCCGGCCCTCGTCGTCTTCATCGGCGCTGGGGTTCACCGGCGCCTTGTGCCCGGTTGAGCCGGCCACCGGATCCCAGCGTTCGGACTCCGGAGCTGATTCAAGGACCGCCTCTTTCGGGTCCAGGTCGGACCCACCGGTCAATTCCCGTTTGGCCTGTTCCCAGTCGGACTTTGACACGTCTTTCGTGGAGCGGCCGTTGATGGCCGCCAGTTCCACCGCGCGCTCGCGTACCATCTTGCGAGTCACCGTCCCGATCCCGGCGGAATTTTCGGTCAAGGTTCCGTCCTTCAATAAATTGGTTTTCATGGGTTTAAATGGGAGGCAGTGCGAAATAGCGTTTGTGCGTTATGCGTTGATTTCACCTGGCGTGTGCCACGGTCCTCGCGCGTATCGCGGGATTTGGAAAAAATGTTGTCCCGCTTTTGGGATTTGGGGCCTGAAACGGCGGCGCTGGTTTTCGCAACGCGTTTGCGGATGGTGATTTGGAAAACGGGAGTCGGTGGCGTTTTTTTTAGTTCGGTTCTCGATGTTTTCATGAATTGTTTCTTCGGTTGGTTGATCAGCAATAGGTTGTTTGCGAAGAGCTCAGGCTTATACAAATTTGTGGCTGAAGCTCGCCCGGTCGTCCGCCTCAAGCCAGTCAAACGTGGTGTTCGTTTCCGGGTTCAGTCCAATCTTGTGACAGCTTTCAATGAAGTAGGCGCGCTTTTCCGGGTTTTTCATCAGGCTGCCGGCTTCCATTTCATCCGACCAGGTCTTGATTTCAACCGGCGTCTTGGTCGTGCCGTTGGCCTGCAGCCACGCGCCGACGTCTTCATAACTTTTCGCGGTTTGAACGGCGGTTTTGAATTGTTCGCCATTGATGCCCTTGAAATTGAAGAGCAGGTTGTCCAGCGGACAGTCGTAATGGTACTCGCCCAGCGTTCCCGCCAGGCCGGCCCGGCATTTGTCCACGGCCCGGCTCGCGATGGCGAAGCCGGCGACGCGTTCGCGCGGGCTGTGCGGAGCTTGCTTGGTCAGGTCCCGGACGAGGATAGGTGTGTTCATGGTCTTTGAATTGCGGAGTTTTGTTTTGGGATGCTGGGCTTTAAAAGGTGGCCAGTTCCGGCGCGATCGCTTTGAGACCGGGTGGTGCCTCGCGCGCGTTTGATCATTCATTTTTTCGTCGGCCTTTTTGCGGGAGGCACGTCAATGTCGAGCGCGGCGCTCAAATCGATTTCATGCTCCTGCTCCTGAACGATGATCGCGCGCAGGGTCTCGCTTAACGCAAATTCCCCCATCGCCTCGGCCTGCCGGATCCGCTCGCGGTAGCGGCCCACCGTTTCCCGTTCGTTTTCCAAATCTGCGCGCAGCATGGCGACGGGGTCGTTTGAAGTTTTGACGAGTTTGGGAGTCACCCCTGGCATGCCGCCCAGGTAATCAATCTGTTTGGCGATCTTGATGGCGTGCTGCAACTCTTCGCCGGCATGCAATTCCAACTCCCGTGCGATGTCGGTGTAAGCGGCGCCTTTCAGCACCTGGCTGTACACTGTGTAGGCAATGATCGCCTGATATTCTCCCGCCAGGTCCTCGTTCAACAACCGGACCATCTGTTCGCGGGTAATGTTCAACCCTGGTTTCGCTTGTTTGCTGGTCATAATATTATAAAAATTAGGCTCGGGTGTTCAGTCTTTTATGGCAAAGCCGACCTTGAGGGTCACCTGCCAGTGATGCACCTTCCCTTTTTCGATGTTTCCCCGGGTTTCGACGACCTGGAACCAGCACAAATTCTTGATGGTTTTGTGCGCCCGTTGAATGGCAGTGTCCACGGCGTCCTCGATGGATGTGGTGGAGGTGCCAGTGAGCTCGATGAGCTTGTAAACTGTGTCTTTCATGGTGAATCGCCTGGATAATTTGTTTTACGTCCTGTTGTGAAACCCGTGAGTCCGGGTGAGCTTGCGTTCCGCGATCAATTCCGCCTCGGCCGTCAGCCAGTGTTGCACTTCGTGCCCGGATGACGAGCCTTGGTTGACGTAACTAAAGTAGGCCTTTCTGGCCACTTCGTCCGGCGACGGTGTGAAATTTTTTTCGTTTTGACTCAAGCCCGCCGCCGCCGAAACTGGCGCGCCGGCCGGCTTTGGCGGTTTGTCGGGGGAGAAAATGTTGTGTTTCATGTTGTGAGTATAGGTTGTGCAACGCAGCGTCTGCCATGGGGTGTTCACCCCACATGGAGTTTTACGAATTCAATTTCGACACTTCCCTGATCCAACCATTTTGCCCATCCCGGGATTGAACCGCACTCAAAAGCGCGGCTCCCGTAAATGAAGACGACTCGGTGGTGCGGTTGGCGTAACGGGCTTTCCGGCGGATCAGGCGGAAGGATGCCTTCCTGGCCTGACGCGTCTCCAACATTTGAACGAGCAGGGCCGGGACAGTCATCAGGATGATTTTCAAATCCCACCAGAGGGTTTTATTTTTTGCGTACCGGATGTCCAGCTGGATCATTTCCACAAAGGTGGTCCGGTTTTTTCCACTCACCTGCCAAAGACCGGTCAAACCCGGAACGGCGACGAACCGTTCCTTTTGCCACGGCAGATACTTGTCGTATTCGTAAGGCAAACACGGTCGCGGCCCCACCAGGCTCATGTCGCCCAGCAACACGTTGATCAATTGGGGCAGCTCATCCAAACCGGATGCGCGGAGCCAAGCGCCAAACGGGATGATGCGATGGTCTCCTTTGGAATCCATCTTCATCATGGGCGTGTTGGAATTCATCAGCTCATGCAGGTGTCCCTCATGTGTGGTTGTGTCGGCATCCACAGCCATGGTCCGAAACTTGTAACAGCGGAAGCGCCGGCCCCGGTAACCGACGCGCTCCTGTTTGAATAAAACCGGCCCGTGGGAGCCGCTGCTAATCACCAGGGCCACCAGCAAGGCCAGCGGAATCAAAAAGGGCAGGACCAGCAGGATGAGCAGCACATCCAGACCGCGCTTCCAAGGCAAATTCCAGGCCGCCTTCGGTGAAGGCGGATGCTGTAACGGGTCAAAATTGATTGAAAAATCCTTGCTCATAATCTCCATGGGTAATAAATCCTTAAACGAACGGACGGAGCATAAGTTGGGCAGCCTTGGGGAGGCCATGGGGTGTTACCCTACCTGAATTCACGCCTTGAATTGGAAACCGGAATTCCCAGGAATGTGCAACACCCGCCGCCAGCGAACACATCATTCAATCCGGATTCACCGGCCAATTGCGCCTGGGGTACCGTTGATGGCCATGATCAGCTCGCTGAAATCCGCGGCGACGCGGTGGCCCGGCGGGTTCTCAAGGCAGGCCCCGGCCTCTTTCACTTCGTTTTCGCTGATCTGCTCATAGGCCCGGCCGCAGACACAGCCCAGAAGCCGGCCGGAAGCGGGGAAAAGTTTTTCTCCGCACCGGCATACCCAGGCGCGAAAACGGGCCGGGCTGCCCACCACCAGGGCATGGTCCGGTACATCATGCGTGACAATGGATCCGGCACCCACCATGGCCCAGCGCCCAATGATGATGCCCGGCAGGGTTGTGCTGCTGGCTCCCAGCGTACAACCTTCCTTCAGCACGGTTTGGGGATAGGTCGTCAAATGTCGCTTGCTCCGGGGCCGGATGTCATTTGTGAACACCGCGTTGGGCCCGATGAAAACGTCATCCTCGATGGTCAAACCGTCCCAGAGAAACACCCCGCATTTGATGGTCACACGATTGCCCATGCGAACGCCACCCTCAATGAAAGTGTGGTCACAAATATTGCAGTCGGTTCCCAGAACCGCCCCAGTCACAACATGAGCAAAGGCCCACACCCGCGTCCCTTGGCCGATCGAGACCCCTTCATCAATCAGCGCCTCGGGATGCGCGAAATACCCCCGGACCGCCCAATCCTCTGAGATGGAAGGCAACACCGGACCAGTTTCCGGAGGCGGAAAAACCATTTTGGGCCGGTTCTGCAAAACGGGTTCCAGCTTCGGATAATTGCCGGTCGCAATCTCATAAAAATCGTGGGCATAGCAGCGTGCGCCAAAACCTTCCTTCCAATCCAGCAAGCCATGATTCAAAGTTCGCCCTGCATTCTCGTTGGAGATGCCGAAATCAAAATAGCGCTTGTTCTGGTATTGCCCGATCAGTGAACTGAACAGGTAAGCCTGCGCTCCAATCAGCCGTCCTTTTTCCGTAACTGCTCCGTACTGCGCGTGCGCCACGGTCGGAGTTTCGAATATGGTTGTGCCGGCAACAATTTCATCGCCGCAATATGCAGAGAATTGTTTGATCTGGTTTGGAAAGCGTGACGCGAGCAGGGTGATTTCCTCGAGGGTATGCACCGGTTTGGCTCCGTATCGGGCAGCCAGTTGAGGCACCAACACCCGTTCCCAGAATGGCTGGAAAGACTCTTCCTGAACAATGCGGACTCCCAGGCGGGTCGCCTTCTTGATCAGATATTTGTGGCCTTTGCGGAGAGGCAGCCGGTCTGCTTGGTCAACCGCCGTCGAACAATCCCGGCGATACAGCTGCGCATCGAGCAGGAACAAGGCATACGCCACTTCGTCGCCGGGAAGCGTGTTGTAAAACCCCGGAATCCGCTTGTAGAGCAGTTTGAAAATCCGCTTTTCGTTCAAGTGTTTCAGAACCTCATAACAGCAGTTCAAGACATCATCCAGTGTCGCGGTGCGGGAAACCACCAGCCCGCCGTAGGTCAGTCCTTCATGACTGATAAGGGTGCCGCTGGCGTTGAGGTTTGCCGGCAACAGGGCGACTAGCACCTGGTCCTTGAAAACCATTAGCGAATGGTCGGCAAACCGGTCGCTGTGATAGTCCATGTAGTCGCGGGAGAAAAGGAAGGTCGCGTTCTTGGCTGTGCTCACGAAGGTGTCCCACTCCTGTTTGCAACTGGCGGTGTAGCGATCAACCGAAAAAATTCCAGCGGTGGTGGGTCCTGGCGCCACGCGGGCCTGGTTGTTTCTTGAGGAAAACGCGTACAGAACATCCTTCACCGTATCCAACAACTGGGCGGCGGCATACGGTTTCGCCAGCGTGGTGACCGGTTCCAGCCAGGGGTTTTTGGCCAGTTCCTCAGTAGGAAAGGACCTCGTGGCCATGATGACCGGTAGTTCCATTCGCGCGTATCGCACCTGCTTGAGCAATTCTATGCCGGTCAGCTTGGGCATGCTGTTGTCGGTGATCAAAAGATCGTAGCCGTTGGCCTGAAGCGCTTCCCAGGCGGCGGCACCGTCTTCGGCCACGTCCACCGCGTAGCCGGACTGAACCAGCATTTTGGCGTTGAGCTGGCGGAGGCTGGGGTCGTCCTCAACCACGAGGATGCGATGGGGTGGGCTTGTCCGATCTCCATCCGGCTGGGTGGTTACCTGGTCGCGTGGAGCTGTAAGGAGTTTGTTCATGGGGATGAAATAATTTTGTCGGAATCCGGTTCCAGGATCACAAAGCGATAGTGGCCTTGAAACTCAATCAGGTGCGCATTGACGGCGAGCCGCACAATCCCCCGGGCTTTTTTTCCACCGCAGGCATCGTAAACCGCCGCGATGAATTCACCAAAGGTCGGCGGCTTGCTCTTATGATTGGTCATCATGATATGAGCATAGGATGGAACACGGTTCCGGTACTATAAGGTGTTTCCCCCATCTGAACTTTGACTTGTGAATCAACTGAGCCCGCTGCTCCCGGCAAACGACCTTGTCCACAAAATTTTCTTCTAGCAGGTGGCGGCTGAAATCACTTTTCTCGATCCGGAACGCCGGCGACAACGAGACTGTTTCAAACTAAAATACTGGAAGGAGATCCAGAGTGGGCGGGACTCCGCTCGACCGCCTCCTTGGTCAAATTTACAAAAACGGCCGACTCCTCGTAACTGACCCGATCCACTTTTTTCGCCGGCACCAGCACCTCTTTACCTGAAAGCCGGTGCCCGGTTCTGACGACTAACTGGTCAATCGCCCAGCTTCGGATGTCCATCATGAAGTCGCAGATGTGGCCGGTCATGCCGTCGCGGGCTTGGAGGTGGTAGCCATTCACGGCTTGTGTGCTTCGCAGATGCGTATCGGCACGTTCGACTTGCGGGCCGCCGGCCATGGCCGATCCGCCCGGGAGAAGTTTTCCCGGCAGCTCCAAAATCGGAAAGCCGCTCATGCCCCACAACGCATCGCCCCGCCAGTAAAACGGCCAGCCGTAATGGCGGTAATATTCCTCCTCATATTGCCTGGATATCGGCTTGTGCGACTCAATCGAAGGACTGTCCTCAATCTGTTTCCGGGTCAGGTTCACGTGCAGGGCTTTGCCGTCCTGAACCAGATTGCCGAAGGCATGGGGTGAGATGAGCACGAGCCGGCCCGGCAACCATGCACCCGTGTCGGCGACCAGATAACGAACCGCCCAGCTCTGATCATCGAAATAAAAATCCTTCACCTGGCCGAGGTCGCCATCCGACGCCCCGAGTTTGTCTCCGTATAATTGTTTAATGCTTTGTAACATAAATCTGTCGACTTCGGCAATTGCGCGACCCGTTATCGGGGCAGATAACTTGCCCGGTTCCGGTTTCGTTCATCTGCCAATCTTGGCCGCCGAAAGAGCACGACCCAGTCCGGCTCAAATCCTGCCCAGCAATACCAGGACCAGCAAAATGACCGCCAGCAAGCCCAGCCCGCCGCTCGGGTAATACCCCCAACTCCGGCTGTGGGGCCACATCGGCATCGCCCCGAGCAACATGAGAATCAGTAGGATCAGTAGAATGGTTCCTAACATAATTTTTCTTTCATTTTACGAAGACGGTGCGCTTGGTTATCGGCCGTTGTTTTCCCCGTGTTGATCGTGCTGGTCAGGCTGGTTGTCTTTCCGGTTTTGACCTGATTTCGCAGCAGGCGGCGACCAGTTTTTTGGGTATTGCTTCACTACCGTTGCATGGTGCTGGGCCGGGGAATCGTGGAAATTCATCTTCACTGACGGCGACGCCATCATCACTTTCACCGAAACTCCTCGCGGCGCAGATCGCGCGACCCACCCGTTGCCTTCGCGGTAGGCGTATTGGTGCCGGCTCACACTGTAATAACATTCATAATTGGGGTAATAAACGTAGTCATCTTGCGCGGCGAACGCATACCCGGTACTCGGACCCTCAACATAACCCACGCATCCGGTCAGCATCGCCAGAAGCACGGCACCCAACACACATCCGCCCAATCCAGATCTAAAGAAAGGATTTTTGTGATTCACGGATTGAGAATAATTCAAAAACCGGGGTCGGCTATGGGGTGTTACCCTACCCGGGGTTGTTACAAATTTATCCCGGACTGCTAGCGTGCGGCGGCCCTGCGGAAACCCGTCAAGTTTCAATTGGCCGGTGGAACTATCCGGAAAGATTCTGGCCTGGGACCAACTTTTCGAGCGGAAGCAATCCCGACTGCATGGCGAAGCGCACCAGACCCGGTATGTCATGCACATTCAAACCATCCATCAACTTCATGCGATGGTATTCGATGGTCTTCGGACTCACTTTCAGAAGTTCAGCGATGCCCTTGGTGTTCCGGCCTTCGGCAATCAGCTGGAGAATCTCGCGTTGCCGGCTGGTCAATTGATCGAGCGGGCTTTTCCGGTGGGCAATGCCATCCAGGGCAAAGTTCTTGGGCAACCGGGTGGAGATTTCCTGGCCGAGGTAGAATTCCCCGAGCGCCACTCGTTGCAATGCGGTGGCCAGCTCGGCGGTGGCCGCTTTTTTGAGCAGGTAACCGGCCGCGCCCGCCTTGAGCGCCCGCCAGACATATTCTTCGTTTTGATGCATGGAGAGGATGATGACTCGCACTTCGGGGAACTCCCTGGCCATGCGGGTCGCCGCTTCCAGGCCGTTCAGGCCAGGCATGGAAACATCCATCAAAACCATGTCCGGCCGGTGCCGCTTGACCAGATTCAACACCTCACGGCCATCGCCGGCCTCGCCCACCACTTCCACCCCGGGCAATTTTTCGAGCAGCGCGCGAATTCCCGCCCGCACCAGCGTGTGGTCATCGGCCAGGATCAGACGAATCGGTTTGACAGCGCTATTCATTGGAATTCGTATCGGATGACGGGATTTGCCATTTCAGCGGAAACCACGCGTGAACTTCGGTGCCCTGTCCGGGGACGGATGTGAATTCCAATCCACCACCGGCCAATGCCGCGCGCTCCTCCATGCTCAACAAACCCAGGCTCGCGCCGCGGACGGCCTTCTCCCGGACGGCAACCACCTCAAACCCAATTCCGTCGTCGCGCACGCGCAAATGGAGCTGCTCGTTTTCCTTCCGCAATCCCACGGCCACGACTTTCGCCCGCGCATGGCGCACCACATTGGTCAAGGCTTCCTGGGCCACGCGGAAACATTCGGTTTCGATGACTGCATCCAGTCGTTGCTCCAGCGGATCGGCATGGAACTCGATTTTCAAATTGACCAGGGCCGACTGGCGTTCGGTGTACCAACGCAAGGCCGGTTCCAACCCCAGATCATCCAGGATGGACGGGCGCAAATTCAGCGAGATGTCATGAACCTGTTCCAGCACGCGCTCGACCACCGCGAGGCTTTCGTTCAAGCGCGGCGTCACAACCTCGGTGTCCGGCGCCAGCAACATCGCCTGCAGGTTCAATTGCATGACGGTGAGGGCTTGGCCAATTTCATCGTGCAGTTCGCGCGCGATGTTCCGGCGTTCGGTCTCCTGCGCCTCCACCAGACGGCGGGAAAGCACCTGGAGTTTGCGGCTGTATTCCTTGCGTTTGGCCTCGGCCTGCTTGCGCTCGGAGATGTTGCGAACATTGCACTGAATCACCCTCCGGCCGTTGACCTGATAAACATTGCTGACAAATTCCACGTTGATGGACTTGCCGGTGCTGGTTTCCAGCGGCAGATCGTCGTACCGGACATAATCTTCGCGCTGCAACTCCCGGAACTCCGCCTTGGAGGCCTTGGTGTCTTTGAACGGACCAATCTCCCAAAGCCGGTTGCCCAGCAATTGCTCCCGAGTGTAGCCCAATAAACCGGTCAGGAACGGGTTGACATCCTCAATCTTCCCGCTGTCCGCGTTGAGGATCAGGATCCCGTCCTGGGCGGTTTCAAACAGCCGGCGATAGCGCATCTCGGAAGCCTGCAACGCGTGGTCCGCCGACTGGCGTTCCACCTCGCGATGTTCCAGAGTTTGGGCCATCTGATCAAAGGTTTGGGTAAGCTGGCCCAATTCATCACCCCGGTGAACCAGACCCGTCCGGGTGCTGAGATCGCCCGTGGCCAGTTGGGCGCTGGTTTTCACCAGGGTCCGGACCGGTCGCAGCACCAGCAGATAGCTCCCAATCCAGCCGAGCAGGAAGGCAAGGCAGGCGGCAATCCCCAGCCCGGTCAGGTTTTCTGCCAGCCGCCGGTCCGCTTCGGCAAAAAGAACCTGAGAGGGGATGCTGCCGAGAATCGTGACCACGTTGCCGGGAACAAACTGGCTGCGCATGGCGGCAAACGCATGATAACCCGGTATCCCCTCCGCAGACTCCGCCGCGACCACGCCGTGATCCTGGCTGAAGACCGTTTTCAAAAGCGATGTTTCCGGGAACGGCTGGCCAATCCATTTTTCAGGCGCGGGGTAACGAACGAGGATTCTTCCGTTACGGTCAATCTCGGTCCACGTGGCCCCTTTCGGCAATTGCGCCGGCAGCCCGGACTCGAAGCGGCTGACCCAGTCCAAATCCAGCGTGGCGAACACGACCGCCTGGACCTTCCCGTCAGAGTCAAAGACCGGGCAACTGAAATTAACGGTGGGCTTGACGGTTGCCTGTCCGTCCGGGAAATCACCGATCGCAAAGGCGCGGGTCACGAGTGCACGGTGGAAAAACGGACGGTTCGTCTGGTTGACCGCATCCATCAACGCGCGAGCACTGGCCAGGACCGTTCCGTTCGTTCTGACCACACCCAAATCGGCATAGCGCGGAGAGCTGCTGAACAGGTCGTCCAACAGTTTCTTGCAGTCCCGCCGGTTGCCCGAGCGTACCGCCGACGACTCCGCCAGGGCGAGCAGCAGCTGGCGGGTCTGGCCAATCACCCGCTCCTCTTCCCGCGTGGCCAGTTCCATCATCTCCTGCGAACGCTCATCCCATTCCTGCACCAGCCGCCGGTGATCTTCCGACGCCGTGTGCAGCGTCAACCCCACCAACGGGGCGCACGCCAGCAACACCAGCAACAGCAGGCGCAGACGCAAGCCGGACACCAGCCGGCTGATGATTTTTCGCATACCACAGTATTCCAGGCCAGACTTGACGATTGCACGACGTCACAGCACGCCAGGCGGATCGGCACCAATAAATTCCGGTTATGATTTCGGCCGCGGACCGAACTCCGACCAGAGCGAACCTGCCAACTGCACACCTTTCAGAAGGGTCTGCCACCACGAAGACTTCTCGGCCGCGGGCGCGGACCAGGCACGCCGGCAGGTTGCCAGATCCCCAATCAATGCGGCGGCGGTTGAAGCAATGACACTGATGGTTCTGGCCCGGTCGGCGACCGAGTGAACCCCGTCAGTGACCGCCTGCCATTCCTGCACCAGTTGGGCGCGGTTGAGTTCGCTTTCGGCGATCAACAGTTGTTTCCGCGGTTCCAGCGGGTTCATAGGAGGATTTTTTCCAAACATGCACGGTCCTTTCGGAGTTGATCGAGCGAGGCGGAAAGCGTCTGCCAGTCACGCAACAGCCCGGTAAGCCGGCGGCAAAGATAAACCCCGGCGGCTCCGTAGAGACCGGTCAATATCAGCAGCGTTGCCAGGTGTGAGTAATCCCAGAACAAGACCACGATGGCCGCCGTAAGCGTCAGGCCGGCCATCAAACCAAATGCTGCCACGCCGAGGGCCAGCAGCAAGGCGTGCAGGAGACGTTCGCGTTCCTCCTGCACTTCCACCGTCAACAGCTCCAGCCGGTTTTCGCCGATGGTCAACAGCCGCCGCGCAAACCGTTTCGAGGTTGCCGACAGTTGCCTGAAGCCGACAGTGGATGCTTCCATAACGAATCAATCGCAGTTGCGGGAACACCGGCGGGAGACCAGGAAGCCGATAAGCGCGCCGACACCGAGGGCGATGCCAATGGCTTGATAAGGATGTTCGCGCACGGCTTCGTCGGCCGCCTTCGCGCCTTCGACCGCCTTGTCCCGAACGTTGCCCGCGATTTCCCGGCCGCGTTCCAGCGCAGCGGCGAGGCGTTTGCGGGCTTCCCCGACCTTTTCCCCGGCCACATCGGCGGTGGCGGCCATCAGGGCGCGCGCATCCTCGGCCAGTTGTCCCATGTCATTGCTGATTGCTTGTGTTTGTTTGCTCATATCTTTTTGTTTCTTTGTTTGTTTGCGTTCTTCAACGGTAAAGTTTCCTCAGCGATGAGATGATCCCCGGTGATGGCATCGCTAAAACGGTTGATTTTCAACGGTACGTTTTCCGCATCGTCGAGATGGGCCGCTTCCGGCGAGCTGGCCACCTTCAAAACCGAGTTTCTTCCGCCGAACGGATTGGGCACGGATTCCCGGGCCAGCGGGTCAGGCATCCATTGGCCGTCCACCACCAGGCAATATTCGTAACTGCCGGGCGCCAAAGCGGTTTCCTTCCACCAATGGCCGACGCCGGAGGCGTGCAGATTTTTGGCCTCGGGCTTCCAATGGTTGAAAGATCCCGCAATGCATACGGTGGTGGCCGTCGGATGCGTGAATTCAAAACGAACCGGCACCAACTGCAGTTCGGCGCTCCGGGAATTGTCATGGTTGTGATTATGTTTCATAAATGGTGATTCATCGGGCTGGCGATCTCTTGATTTGAAAGAGCGTTCCATTCCCCACTGCCACGATGCACCGGAAGACCCTGCCGTTACTATGGGGTGTTACCCTACCCAGGATTTGTGAACCGGCCTGGGTGGCGGCACGCCAAAGATATTGCGCAAGACCAGATGGGTGGGGAGAAAAAAACCAAGCCAGAGCACGGCCAGCCATAGGATGACATAAAGGTTTTGGTTGATCCAGGATTGCGGCTGCCGGTCGTTGAATCCATAAAGATAATTGATGTTGATGGGAAGGTCGGGGTCGGCCAGATGGGCGCCGGCGGGCGGAGTAAAAAAATAGCATGCGATCACCAAACCTGTGGCCAGACCGGTCCAGGCTGGCAACGCCCGTTTGTCATAGCCCACGCGAAACAGAAGCCAGACGAGCAGCAACGGCAGCCAGCCGTGAAAAAGCGAAAGCCCGCGGGTGAACAGTGGAATCCGGGATTCGAACATGTAACTGGTCAGGTTTAGAAAGTGAAATCCCAGCAGGTGGCAGCCGAAATCCACGAGCCACAGGCCTTGCGGCAGCAGGATGCCCGCGGCGCACATGCTGATGAGCAGCGAACTTTCCAACCACATCCCCGTCACCGTAAGCATCAGGGCGGCATCACAGAACCACAAAAAATTCGCGGGCCCATAGGTGTGCAAGTACACCGGAACCATGATGGCAAGAAAAACCGTGCCGGCCACTTTGGCGGCCAGTGGAATCCGGTGGTGAATTTTTTTCAAACCGCGCGGCGCATCGTAAGCGCGAAAATCAGCGCACAATGACTTCCGGCGGACGCACCACGAGCGCCGGAGGCCCCACAATGACCTCGTCATGATGTTCGTATCTCGCGTGTCCGTGCCGGCCGCCGTCGGCTACCAGGCAACCACTGGTACTGAGGAGAGTGATGGCGCAGGCAAATGTCAGGATAATTTTCATATTTGGTTTGTTTTAATTTCGGAAAGATTTTGCGCGCCGGGCTGGAGCTCCACCATGGGGTATAACCCGATGTTCCATCTGCGAAGTTTGGGGGTTGCAAGCCGGGCGCCCTGCTCCGCTTTATTCTGATTCGGGTTGCGGCGGCTTCATGGGCGTGAGGGCCGCCAAAATGGACTTCTGCACCGTCAGATTGGAAAGATTTCCCAAGTGACCGCCTTGCGCGAAAACGGTCAATTGTTCCGGACCAAACGTGGTGTGGAGCCAGGCCAGGTCGCCGTCCGACAGGAGAAAATCGTTTTGGTTGACGATGATGCGGACGTCGGGATTGGCCCGCAATCCCGCATCATACGTCCGCAAATCTCCGGCCTTTTCCAGCGTTTCCGCCGCGGGCGAAGCCAGGCCCCGGGCCTGATAATACGGAATGGCGAAATTCTCAAAATAATCCTGGTAGGAATACCGCAGGATTTCCTGATACAGCGGGTTGCGCCGGAAGTTTCGGATTGAGTGTTGCAGGATGCCCTGATTGTTCCGCCGCTGGCTGCTGAAAATAATGTCCCGCAGCATGAGCCGAAACGTCAGGCCGACGAGAAACTTGGATTCGATGGCATTGAACGGCAACGAGGTCCGCGGCGTGAGGGTAAGCTTGCTCATGGCGGCCACTTTGAGAAACGTGTTTTCAATGTTATCGGTCCGTTCCGCCGCCGACCAGCTCAGCGGGGCCCGATAAAACTCGTCCAGCTTGGCAATCCCTTGCGCCATTCGAACGGGCGTATTGATGGCCACGACCCGTTCAAATTGAATCAGCGGGCCGTCTCCACTGGGACTTCGACGGGCCGGAAGTTGATTGGTCACGCTGAATCCAGCGGGTGTCAAATTCGTCGGCCCGGTCGCCGCGATGAACAAGGATTGAAATGCGCCCATGGAGTAACCCATCAACGCCTTGTAACCCAGCCGGTTTGGGTACAACGCATTCAAACGGTGATCAATCGCGGTGAGGGCGACGTGCAGGTCATGACCATCCACCGGCAGATAGGCCGGCACCGCCGCGGTCGAGGCGTGTTCCATGAACTCGGAGTTGAACGGGCTGCTCACGCACACGGCGGAGAAGCCGTTTTTGTAAACCAGTTCGGCCAGCGCCAGCGAGGTTTCGGCCAGACGATGCGAACCCAGCCCCGGAACGATGTAAACCACGTTCGCCTTCCCGGGCTGCAACCAAAACGTAAATTTTAATTTCCGGCCCGTGGACGGAATCAGCGCCGACCGGGTCCGGCCATGGCTGGGAAATTCAGGGTCCTGGAAGGTGAAGAAGACGGATTCGAGAGTTTCCAGTGATGCTTCGTCTTGTTTGCCCTTCACCTGGAAATTCGCCACCCGGTTCGCGCGCGCAAAGGTCCAGGCATACTGGATCTCGGAATAAGGATCCATCTCGGCCTGGCTGAAACGCACATATTCACCCACGCTGTCGGCCAGGTCATTGTACATGATTGCGTAAGCAACATAGGAATAGGGACCGAGATAGGTCAGCGGCTTGTTCAGGTCGAATTTGTAGGGAGCGATGTAGAGCAGCGGATTGGCCGCCGTGTCCGCCGCCAGGCCGATGGTGTCGCGTTCATTGCTCGGTCCATAAATTGGCAGCATGATGAAAAACTGCGGCTGCCAGCCCCACTGGCCGAACGTCTGTCCGAAATCCGCGTCCGATTTCGGAATCTGCCATCGGGTCGCCGGATCAAAAAAGCCGGCCACACCCACGGTGGTGTTGCAGGCAAACCGGTAGGATTCATCGCGGGCTCCGGCCCACTTTCCCTCGAGCAGATTGTTGATCAGTCGTCCCGGGTAGGTCAGGTTACGGCCAATGTTTCCGATTCCGGTGCGGATCGGTTTCACGACGACAAACCGATACACCCGGCTGCTCGGTTTGATGACATCGGTCATCAGCGCCTTGTTGAAGCCCCACATCACCCGGTTGAACGGTTCGAAGGGGTCGGGAACGGATTTCGGGAGAACCACGGTTTCGGCGGGCACTGTTTTCGCCAGCCCAACGGGCGGCACCTGTCCATGGGCGTATGGTGCGGAGCACAACAGCGGAAGCAGCAACGTTAAGCCAAAAATCTTCAAGCTTGGCTGAATTTTCAAACCACGCCCCTTCCCAACTGTGAAGCAAAATAATTTTGAGTCCGGATGCTCAATACAACCTGCGCGGCGTGTCCTCGCCGGCAATTCGATGCCATGCCTGAGTGTTTGAAGCCCCACAGTTTCGTGATCAACCCGCCGGGATGGCGCCGGATTTCAATGGTTTCGGCTGTTGCTTCCCCCCAATGGATTTTGATTGTGGCGCGATTCAAGTCCGGTGCCGGCCGGATTGCGGCGGCCAGCGGGCGGCGGATGCATCGTCTTTCTGACATCGTCATAACAAAGCACGAAAAGCCGGGTGGATGCCATGGGGTATTTACCCCATGCGAGATTTTTACCCGGCTTCCGACAAACCAGACCCGTTGAATATAGCGGGACAGTCTCTGGCTGCGGTGGAACCCTGATGACCGCACTCCCGGCAGGCGATCAATGCCACGGGAAACCTCGATAGGTTTGATTTGCGTTGAAAATTGGGTTGAGGATGGGCGGCTGGCGGGTGGATTTTTATTGCCCTGCGACCCCGAAAAAAATTCAGGGTCGCAGGGCGGATTGGCAATGGCAGGCGCGGTCACTACGAACGGCTTCGAATGCACGAGAAGCCGCCTCGGAGGAATGTGACCCTCACCCGGTTGCCAAAGATCTGCCTGGCGATGCCTTCTGCGGATCCGGTCGCGATCACGCGCCCGGCGCAAGCTCACTGGACCTGCGGAACCCGGATGTCGCCACTGTGATTGAGAATGCCGAAGGCAAATAAAAGCCAGACCACAACACAAATCACCACGACGGTGTTCAGGATTTTTTTGATCTTCCCGTCCATTGGGATGTAGGTGTTGACCAGCCAGAGCAGCACGCCGATGACGATCAAAGTGCCGGCGAGAGAAATCAGCGACATGGACGGCCTCCTGTTTGAATCAGCTTATTATCATTCATGCAGCAAACTTAAGCCCGGGAACGGGCGGATGCCATGGGGTGTTCACCCCATCCATGAATTGGCTGAATCCAGCTCCGCGTTGTCAGCCCGGATGAGCGATAAGTGAAATGCGAACTTACGGGGTAACAATGCTGGCAGCTGCCCGTGGACTTTAAAAAACTTGATTTCGGCGGCTGGCTACGCGCGAATACGGACACCGACAGCGGGACTCGGCATTTGCCAGATTGCCGGTTCATCGCTGGCGGAAGTTGATCCGGCGTTCACCGAAGGCGCTTTGCGAACCGGTTTTTTTGAACCTGGCGATCCACCATCGGGCACTGGCGTCCATATTCCCGGTCCGGTTTGTCTCCATCTCACGATATTATTCGGTTTCATAATATTGGCATTAGATTATGACCGACAATTTTCGTGGCCGCCATGGGGTGTTCACCCCATCCGTGGTTCTTGTGAAATCGGGTGCATTCTACGCGATGGCGGGCTTCAGAGGGTTTGGCGCATCCAGCATCTCGCGCACTTTGCAGGCGAGGTTTTCCTGGGTGTAGGGTTTGGGCAGGAATTCGACTCCCGGCGCCAGCACTCCGTGTTGGGCGATGGTGTCATCCGTGTAACCCGACGTGAAGAGGATTTTGAGTTTGAGATGGGGATAAGCTGTTTCCAGCCGCTCCGCCATCGCTTTGCCGTTCATCACCGGCATGATGACATCGGTGACCACCAGACGAATCGGTGATCCTTTATGCTCGCGCGCCACGCGCAGCGCGTCCTGGCCGTTCGAGGCCAGCAATACTTCATAACCCTGGGCTTCCAGCACCCGGCGGACCATGTAACGCACAGTGGGTTCATCTTCCACGACCAGCAAGGTTTCCGTCCCGCGCGGCATTGCAACGGCCGGGGCCGGTCTGGCCGCGACCGCCACCGGCTCCTCGATCCGCGGAAAATAAATTTTAAACGTCGTGCCTTTGCCGACCTCGCTGCGAACGTCGATGTGGCCTCCGGCTTGGTGAACGATGGTCTGGCAGGTCGCCAGGCCCAAACCGGTGCCCTTGCCCGGCGGCTTCGTCGTAAAAAACGCCTCAAATATGTGGGCTTTAATTTCGTCGGTCATTCCGGTGCCCGTGTCACTCACGCTGAGCACCACGTAGTCGCCGGGCACCAAGCCCGGACAGGTCAGGGTGTCGCCTGCATGGAGCGTGACATTGCATGCGGCAATGGTGAGCTCGCCGCCATTGGGCATGGCATCGCGGGCGTTGACGACCAGATTGATCAGCACCTGTCCGACGTAGCCGCCGTCAGCCTTGATGTGTCCCACCCGCTCTCCGGGAACACTCGTCATTTCGATGTTTTCGTCAATGAGCCGCCGCAGCATTTTATCCATGTCTTTCAGCACATCATTGAGATCGAGAACAACAGGTTGCACGGTTTGTTTGCGACTGAAAACGAGCAGTTGCCGCGTCAACCCGGCGGCGCGCACCGATGCGTGCCGGATCGCGTCGGCGTATTCCTGCAGCGGACTGTCCGGAGCGAGATCCATGGTGATCAAATCGCTGCAACCCCGGATGACCGCGAGGACGTTGTTGAAGTCATGGGCAATGCCGGCGGCCAGCTGGCCGATCACCTCCATCTTTTGCGCCTCGATGAACTGCGCCTCAAACCGCTTCCGCTCCGTCACGTCATTCATGATCCCGATGAAGTTCGTGATCTTCCCGCCGGGCGGGCGGACCGGGGTGATGGTTTCCTCTCCATAGTAGATGCAGCCGTTCTTCCGGCGATTGGTGAATTCACCGTGCCAGGTCTGCCCGGCCAGGATCGTCTTCCAAAGGTTCTCGTAAAATGTCTGGTCATGCTTGCCGGATTTGAGCATCCGCGGGGTTTTGCCAATGGCCTCCTGCCCGGAATAACCGGTCAGGGCCGTGAACGCCGGATTGACCCAAAGGATGACGCCCATGGGATTGGTGATAATAATCCCGTTGGCGGCCGTCTTCAGCGCCGTGGAATGGAGCACCATTTCCTGTTCCAGCCGCCGGTGTTCGACCCGCTCTTCGACCTCCTGCATGGCCCGGCGCACCGCCGGAACGAGCCGGGCGAGACGCCCCTTGAGGACGTAATCCGTTGCCCCCCGCTTGAGGGAATCAATCGCCCGCTCCTCGCCTAGCGTCCCGGAAACCAGAATGACCGGCAGGTCGGGCCACCGGGAATGCACGATTTCCACGGCAGACAACCCGTCAAATGCCGGCAGCGAGTAATCCGAGAGGATCATGTCAATGCCGCCACCTTCGAGCGCGGCCACAAAATCATCGCGATTTTGCACGCGCTTGGTGGAGCAGGCAATGCCCTCCAATTCCAGGGTGGACTGGACCAGCGCAGCATCGTGTGGATCATCTTCCAGGTGCAGGATGCGGAGCGGTGATTTCATGGATGCGGTGGCCGGCCGGGAACGGGCCTGGTTCCTTGATGGCGGTGACAGCGACATCGAAACAGCCGCAGAGGGTTTTGGCATGCCATTGTGCTCATGGTGGGCGCTGGGGATTTGGACCAACCGGGAGGAAACAAATCCTGCTTATCTCAATACGGACCGGAACACCGAATCTTTCGAACAAAGTGAAACTATTTTCTCCAGCCAGCAATGATATTGGAAGGAACATTGTAAATGATTCATGTTTTGACCTCCTTTTGTCCGGAGGCGACGACGTCACCGTTTTGAACCGGGATTTCATCTCCACCAAATCGCGGTGGCGGTTCATTGACCTTCGCCCAAAAGCTGCCGAGCTGTTTGACTGCATTCCTGAACTCGGAAAAGTCCACGGGTTTCACCACATACGCATTGACGCCGTGTCTGTAAAACTCGACCAAATCGGACGTTTCGCGCGAGGAGGTGAGCGCCACGACCGGAATGGTCTTCAACCGTTCGTCGGCCTTGATGACCTTCAACACTTCCAGCCCGCCGACCTTCGGCATCTTGTTGTCGAGCAACACCAGGATGGGATCGCCTCCCGGGCGGTTTTGGAATTTCCCCCGGCGATAAAGATACTCCAGCGCCTCCGCGCCATCGTTCGCGACCGCAACCTGATCGGCCAGCCGGTGCTCCTCCAGCGCCATCAATGCCAGTTCCACGTCCCGCGGATCGTCCTCGACCAGCAGGATTTTTTTGATGGCATCGGTTTCAGTGTCCATGGTTGCCTCCATTTGCCTTGGGAAGGGAAAAGTAAAAAGTCGCGCCTTTGTCCACCACGCCTTCCGCCCAGGCGCGTCCGCCGTGCCGCTGAATGATGCGCTGGACATTGGCCAGTCCGACGCCCGTGCCCTCGAACTCGTCCTGGCTGTGCAGGCGTTGAAACACGCCGAAAAGTTTCTTGGTATATTCCGGGTCGAAACCCGCACCGTTGTCGCGGATGAAAATCACCGTCTCGCCGTTTTTTTCGGGAGCGCAGCCGATTTCGATTCTGGCTTCGGCGCGCTGGCCGGTAAACTTCACCGCATTCGAAATCAGATTGGCGAGCACCATTCGCAGCAGGGCGCGGTCGGCCCGCACCGCCGGCAATGGGTGGATATTCCAAGCGATGTTCCGCCCTTTCGTTTCCGTCTTGAAATCGCCCAACGTCTCCCGGACCAATTCGTCAAGATTGATGTCCGTCTTTTGCATCTCGGATTGTCCCACCCGCGAAAAGGCCAGCAAGTCGTCAATCAAATCCCCCATCCGTTTTGCCGACTGCGAGATGGTCGTCAGATGGCGGAGATTTTTTTCTGAAAGCGACGGCCCGGCATCCTGTTGCAGCAGTTCCACGAAGCCCATGATATGGCGCAGCGGCGCGCGCAAATCGTGGGACACGGAATAACTGAATGTCTCCAATTCATGATTGGCCGCTTCCAGTTGCGCCGTGCGCTCGACGACACGCTGCTCCAGTTCTGCATTGAGACGCCGGATTTCACCTTCCGCCTGTTTGCGCTCGCTGATTTCCCTTTGCAGTTGGGCGTTCGCCCAGTCGGCGGCTTCGGTAAGTTCATGCTGACGCACGGATCCGAGTATCAACGCCTCGTTCATCGCAAGCGTCTTTTCACGGAACGGATTCCCGATGTCTGATGTAGGCTTCGCTCCCATAAATTTCCCGCTACTTTGTCGCCTTTGGTTCCGGCGCGGCTTCGGTTTCCTGCGCCCGGCGCGGGCCGGTGCGTTGGGGAATTCCGGTAATCAACCCTTGGTAGTCCGTGCGCCGCGGATGGATCACCACCACGCCCTTGTTCGTGATGACATATTCGCGGATGTCCTTGCTGTGATTGCCGCCGCGCATTTTGACGACCACCATCACCTTCCGCAGCTGGCCGTCAATCTCCACATAACGAAACCGGATGATGTCATCGGTGAGAAACGAAATGGCATAGTGACTGAACGCCAGTTCGGTAAAGGTATCCTCCACTTCGACCGTGCTGAGAATCGTGATCCCGGCCCCGGTCAGCGCCCCGATCATCCGGTAAAGGGACTCGCGAAAGTCGGCACGAAAACCGGGCGCCAGCGCCATCTCAAATCCGACCAGCGAATCAATCACCAGCCGTTTTGCGCCGATCCTTTTGATGGCATCCAGAATCTCCTGCATCGTTTCATCCACCGACAGGTCGAGCGGACGAAGGTAAAGGGTTTCGAGCGTTCCCTTTTGAATTGCCGCCTTTAAATCCAGGCCGAAAGTGCCCGCCCGCTGTGTGTAACCTTGCGGGCGTTCCTCGAAGATCGCCATGATTCCCGGCTCCCCTTTGCGAATGCCTTCGGCGATAAATTGCGTCGCCAAAGCCGATTTACCCGTGCCCGAAGGACCGGCCACCAGGAGGCTGTCGCCCTCGAGAATGCCCCCGCCCAGCATCTTGTCCAGCTCGGGAATTCCGATGGAAAGACGCCGGTGCCGTGCCAGTTTCATTTTATCACCGGTCAACCCGAGCGTGCGCGAGTATGCCTGCAGCCCGTCGGCGCTGATGCGGATGGTGTGCAATCCCGGCACGGAGGCCTGCCCGCGCAATTTAATGATTTGCAATTTCCGCAGCACGGAATTCCGCTCCGCCACCTGTGAAAGCCAGACAATGCCATCCACCATGGTGAACAGCGGATTGTCGCGAATCTCTGCCTCGTCATATTCACCGACCAGAAATGTCGTGGCTTCCCAATTGGTCAGAAACTGGGCGAGACGGTGGATAAACGATTGCATCTCTGCTTCGCCCACGCCGCCCATCGCTCGGCGCACCACGGTGCGAAATGAATCCACTACGACGATGCCCGGGTTAACCGCCTTGACTTGCTTGATGATTTCCTCCAGCACCGCGTTCAAATCCTTCTCCAGAACGACGTCCGACAGGTTGATAAACCGGATGTCCTTGCCCAGCCGGGATTCGTCAAAGAAAGAAAATTGTTGCTGATAGCGCAGCATCTTCATGACGGATTCGCCCAGGACGGTAAAATAAAGCGCCGGTTTCTGCTGCGTGGCATTGGCAAACACGATTTGATGCGCCAGCGTGGTTTTGCCGCAACCGGGCGAGCCGGCAATGATGTTGAAGGAAAATTCCGGGATGCCGCCACCCAGGATGTCGTCGAGCCCGCGCACGCCAGTCGGGAGCTGATGGATCTTGACTTTGGCCGGCCTGGCCATGGCCTTTTTAGGAAGGCTGGATGTGACAACATTATTTTGTTTTCTCATTTTTGCCTCGGCTCTCATTTTTGCCTCGGCTCTCATTTTTGCCTCGGCTCTCATTTTTGCCTCGGCTCTCATTTTTGCCTCGGCTCTCATTTTTGCCTCGGCTCTCATTTTTGCCTCGGCTCTCCAAATCCAGGTTGTCGTGCGGAAACCCTGGCCAGACCTCGCTCACCAGGCGCAACGTCAAACGTTCGCCAATGAAGGTCACGAGCAGTCCGAGCAACTGGGCCAGCAGAACAATTCCTCCTTCGGACAATTCGTTCGGATTGAGTTGCGCCTGAAGTTCCTCCCACCCCTCCAAAACCCCATCTGCTTTCACCTGCACCGCGCGCAGCCAGGGAATTTCCACACATGCCAGCGTCAGCGCGCGCGCCAGAAGCGCGTGAAAACCGGTGTTGCCCATGAAAGTCGCCATGTGCGCATGCAGCTTCTCACAAACGTAAAAGGCGGCCGGTGTTTTGATCGCGGAAGAGCTGCCTGCCTTTGTCTCATAAACAATGAGACGCTTGGCGAAATGCCGCATATGGGGAGTGGCCCGGCTCATTTGGAAACGTGCTGGCAATCATTGCCTGCCTGGCCGTCCTTCGCCGCTTCGAACCGCCGGCGATAACTTGGTTCGAAGGCGCGGAGCGCGTGCTCGGTCCGCGTCTCGTTGCTGGTCGCATTCTCGTCTTTTCTGTTCTTATGATTCAGCTTCATACCCGGAACTCCACCATGAGTTTCGGCTTGTGAACCCGAAACTTTTTGGAAGCAGGGTTATGATCATACACTGGCACATTATGGCGGGCCATGGGGTGAACACCCCATAGGAGACTTTCTTGAATCCAGCTTCAAAGCATTGTGCCGGCGGTAAAGGACGGTCAACTGGACGTTTAGCCGGGAACTGAAAATTTTATGTTTGCAAGGGAACTGTTGATGGCCAGCCTGGCGGCTCGATCGGTTCGCAGGGAGCGTCGGACACTTGCAGTGCCACTCTCACCGTTTCCAACAGCTCGCCGATGGAGAAAGGCTTGGGCAGCAGGGCCGCCAGTTCGAGCGACGGGTTGTGAGCCAGCGCCTCGGTGGGCAACCTGCCGGTGGCCATGATGACCGGCAGCGCCATCCGCGTTGAACGCAGTTTCCTGACCAGTTCCACGCCCGTCAGGTTGGGCATTTCGTTGTCGGTAATCAGCAGGTTGTAATTCTTGATCTGGAGAGCCTCCCAGGCGGCGGCGCCATCTTCGGCGGCATCAACCTCGTAGCCGGAGCCCATCAATGCCTGGGCGCTGAATCGGCGGATGTATTTGTCGTCGTCCACCACCAAAATGCGAAAGGCCGGTTTCGTTGTGCCTTCAGTCGGTTTGCCGGCTGGTTTTCCCTCCGGCGCGGGCTCGTTATTTTTCACAATTTACTAAACTATAGGTCGGCAAGCCTTGCGGGCGCCATGGGGTGTTCACCCCATTTGCCCCGGTCCTCAAATCGAATGGCCGGATGAGGCGGTTGGGAGGCCGCAAGGGTGCAAGCGCAGAGAATGAATACAGCGCCGACAAAGGAGGCGACCGCCAACCAGCAAAGGCAGAGGGCAATCATACACCTCCAGTCCCGCGTTTGGTACACACGCCGTGAATGGACGTGGTTGAATCACGCCCTGCCAGTCCAGCCACCGGGACATTCATGCGGTAGAATAACCCGGAAATCCATGCAGGCGCCATGGGGTGAACACCCCATATGAATTATTCCCGAATTCCGCCAAGGCGCAGCCTTGGGGCGATGTGGGCCGGTCAACCGGATGCCGGATTGCGGAATGGAACATCATCCCATCATCCCGGTGAGTCCGCTGAAATGATTTTAAAAATTGAAAAAGGGATCTCTTGCGGGATCCCCTGCACTTGCAATGTTCAAAATGATTTGGTGCTCAACGTATCAAAATCCAAATGCACACGACCTCGGTTGTTATCCAACCGAGTTCGTGTCCACGCACCCGGAACTAGTTTAATTTTTGAATGAGCATCGAAGCGTTCACCGCGATCACGGTGCCGCCGATGGGAGGCGCGGCCGCCAGGGTAACCGCCGACGCCGACGTATGATTCACCAGCGTCAGAACATCGTTGGCTCCAATGGTCACTATAACCTGGCCGTTGTTTTGCTGGGTGCCCGCGCCGGACCCATAAACGCTTCCCGCAACCGGGACCCCATTTAAGAATAGCGCGAACTGGTTGGGTTCGGCTCCCGACACGGAAAAGGTGACCTTGTAATCGCCGGAATTGATGACGACCATCTCAGCGCTTCCCAGAGCGTGCGTGAATCCAGCGGTCCCAACGCCATTGTCACTGAACATGACCGCCGTCTCCAGCGGCACCACTTGGGCGCTTAAATTGTAAATATAACCGTAATCGGATGAGCCTGATCCCGGAGCCCCGGTCGCGCCGGTGGCTCCAGTCGCTCCCGTGGGCCCGGCTGGTCCGGTGGCTCCATTCAGACCATTCGTCCCTGCTGGCCCTGCCGGTCCTGCGGTTCCAACCAAAATGTTGGTTCCATTAAGTCCGTTCGTTCCCGCCGGTCCGGCCGGTCCCGTTGTGCCCGCTGGTCCTGTCGGACCGGCAACTCCAGGCAGGCCCGTTGGCCCAATGGGTCCCGCTGATCCCGTTGCGCCGGTCGCACCCCGGATTCCTGGCGGTCCCTGTGGACCGGTGGCTCCGGTCGCACCGGCGGGTCCGGGCGGCCCCGGCGGACAGTTGCAGGCGACACAGTTGGTGATGAAGACATTCGTCGAGGCCAGACACACTCCGTTCTTCCAGATTTTCAGCAGGCAGGCGCCCGAGGCCAGATTCGTCGGACGGCAGGCGTCAAATGTTTGATTCGTATAATTATAAGTGCCACTCAGGGTCACCCCGCCGCATTGAGCCACCAGGGGGCCCTGACAAAACTGGTTCAATTGAATGGTCAGATTGGTGCTGTTGCAGGCCGTGACGCCGACGATCCGGTTGGTCCCGCCCGCCCGGGCGGTTGATGCCAGCGCTACCAAGGTGAACAGAATCAGCCAGGAGCGGGCGAAGGATGGGAACCGCCGTTTTGATGACTCATGACAGCTTGAACGCTGCAAATGCGGTTTGGGATTTTCTGCGGTGATGGTTTTCATATTTGCTTTTGCTATCTGCTTTTGGATTTAACGTCACTCGGATCGCGCCCGGATGAGCGCGTTTCGATTCAGACCAGTGAGCTGTGTTTTCATCAACACCTCATCTTTCCTTTTGGAGAGATTCTCGCTTTCTGATGAACGCATGAGGATAGGCCGGAAAACCCCTGCCATGGCCATGGGGTGTTTCCCTATGGGGTGTTCACCCCATAAGAAATTCTCTCGAGTGCAATTATCGCGCGCGCAGCGGTGACCCGGTCAAATTTCCGGCCTTAGAGATACTTCGGGAGCAGCGTCTGCGTGTTGCCGTCGCTGCCGTCGTCCAGGAGCAGGACTTTCTTTACCGCCGCCAGCAGTTCGTCATTGGAAAACGGCCTCTGGAGTTCAGCGTCCGGTTTGAGCCACGGCTTGCGGGCAAATTCCTGCGTGGGCAGATGTCCCGTGGCCATGATCACGGGAATGGCCATGCGCGCAGCGCGGACCTTCTCGATCATTTCTACTCCGGTCATTCGGGGCATTTTGTTGTCGGTGATGGCGAGATCATAGCTGGTGTCCTGTAGCGCCTCCCAGCCGGCGGCGCCGTCTATGGCGGCATCAACGTCGTAGCCACTGTCAGTCAACGCATCCACGCTGAGTTGGCGGGTGTCGCTGTTGTCGTCCACCACCAGAATACGGTGGGCGGAACGGGTCGGATGTGGCCGCGGTGTGCCGGTTGGCTTTTCCGCCTGCGGAGGGTTTTGGTTCTGCGAATCGGAAAACATGGATTGGTCGGCGATGGCGGGGTCTTCCTCTTCGCGCAAAACCTCCTTCACCGCTCCCAGCAACTCCGTGATGGTATAGGGCTTGAGCAACAAGGCGGCTGGTTTGAGCCAGGGGTGCCGCGCCAATTCCTCCTCGGGAAGGGTTCCGGTGGCCATGATGACCGGCAGGGCCATGCGGGAGGAATGCAACTTTTTGACCAACTGCAGACCGGTCAGGTTGGGCATGTTGTGGTCGGTAATGAGCAGGTCGTAACTGTTGAGGTTGAGAGCCTGCCAGGCGGCGGAGCCATCTTCAACGGCGTCCACCTCGTAGCCGGAGCCAGTCAATGCCTCGGTGTTAAGCTGGCGGATCAACGGTTCGTCCTCCGCCACGAGAATGCGATACACGGCCGGAGATTTGAATGTTGCGCTGGCGGGCTCGCCGGTCCGCGAAATTTTATTGTCCCTCATGACAACATAATAGGATGGCAGCCTTGCGGACGCTATGGGGTGTTCACCCCTCATCAAAATTAGAACCCGATGCGTGGAAATCTTAAAACCAGACCCACCTTAAAAGGACAAAAGTGACTAGGAAAGCCAGCAGACCAACGGTTAAATTCTTGGAAAACTCACGTCTCCGTTGGTTTGATTCACCGCCAATGTCTTGCCCGGCACTCATTTGCACCCAATGTGCCATTCTTCTCCGCCAGTACCATGGGGTGTTCACCCCAGCCCAAAGGTTCTTGTCCGCAGATCACGCGGATAAACGCAGATTCAGAAACTTCTGTCTCCTGCCATCTACTCCTTTCCGTTCAAAGTTCAGCGTTCGATGTTGGATTTTGAATGTTTCCCACCGCGTGAGGCTAAAAGCCTTTTACGCGGCCTTCCGCCTTCCGTCCTCCGTCTTCTGCCTTCTGTTTTCCATTTTCCCCCAACCGGTTACGCCATTGTAAATAAATTTTTCTTGAACAATTTAACATTTATTATTAGAATAGCTTTGGAGTGCAGTAGGGACTTCGCAGCACAACGTTTCACCAATCGATTCCGGGCAGGGCAATTATGCAATGGGTTTGGGTCGTTTTTGTCTCACAAGTTTCAACATTCTGTGGCGTCCCAATGGACGCCATCAGCATTTCCTCGCTGGGACTCGACGGCGGGAGTCCCGCCATTCCCGGCACCATCAACCCACTGCGCGTTGTCATGGCCTAAAAGCAATCTATGCAGATGGGAACTTTGAGGATGTT
>Ga0265338_10000854_pt1 | contig 51511 bp, 57 predicted proteins | sample 42126metaG_FD_193579 | JGI IMG/M metagenome (GOLD analysis project Ga0265338, IMG submission 193579) | Rhizosphere microbial communities from Carex aquatilis grown in University of Washington, Seatle, WA, United States - 4-21-26 metaG | ecosystem: Host-associated > Plants > Roots > Rhizosphere...
TGAAGGTTCTCATCATTCGCTTTTCCAGCTTCGGCGACGTTTTGCAGACGCTCAGTGTGGCCGGCCGGATTGCCGAATCTTCTCCCCACGCTAAAATTCACTGGGTCACGCGCGACGAATTCGTGCCGTTAGTTTCGTCGCATCCGAAAATTCAAAAAGTGTGGTCGTTGAAGAAGGGCGCCGGTTTCGGTGAAGTTTGGAATTTGGGAACACAGCTGCGCCAAGAGGGCTTCACTCATGTGTACGACGCACACAATAATTTGCGCTCGCATATCTTAAGTTTGCGTTTGAACGGATTTTTGGCATGGCGGATGTGGACCGGGCAAATCAAATTTTTGCGCCGCTCGATATACCGTTGGAAACGGTTTCTGCTGTTTCGCTTGCGTAAAAATCTTTTTCCGAAGCCGTTTTCAGGACAATTCGCTTTGCTCGAGCCGTTGGCCAAGTGGGGGATGAGCACCGAAGCGCCGCAAGTTCCACAGCTCTATCTTGACACGAACGAAGTTTATAAATTGAAGTCGCGCTTTGGCGGCAAGGCAGTCGTGGCGCTGGCGCCGTCGGCCTCCTATCCTTTGAAGCGCTGGCCGGTGGAGTATTGGAAAGAGCTGATCAAAGCCATTCCTGAGAGCATTTTTGTTCTTTTGGGTGGACCTGAAGATAAGTTCCTGGCGGAAATCGCCGCCGTGGATCCGCGCCGGGTTGTCAATATGGGGGGAAAGCTCTCGCTCCTAGAGAGTGCCTGCGTGGTGGCGGCAAGCAAGGTGCTCGTTTCCAATGACACGGGGCTGTTGCATGTCGCCGAGCAAATCGGCAAGCCCTGTATCGCTTTGATGGGCCCTGCACCGTTTGGGTTTCCCAGCCGGTCGAAGACACAGATTTTCGAGATTGAATTGTCCTGCCGTCCTTGCAGCAAACACGGACAAGGGCCGTGCGTGAATGCCGAATATCAGAAGTGCATGCGCGATATCAAACCGGCCAGCGTAGCCGATAGCCTCAGGAGAATACTGTATGCCCCAGTGGGCACGCCGGTTTCTCAGGGCTAAATCTCTCCTGCAACATTTTTGGATTGCGCTAATCTGTGGTTTGGCGCTGCGTGTTCTCTGCGCGATCTTTGTCTATGGTCCACAGGCCCTAGATGACTACAAACATGGGGTATGGCCGGCCTACCAGTTTTTTGCCGGGCAGCCGATGGATCTGCCGGATTACCGAAGCCATTTGCTGATTTGGATTCTCGCCGCATTTATTCGGGTTGGTTCGTGGATTGGCCTGACCTCGGCACTCGCGCAAGTGCGCATGATGTATCTCGGTTTGGGACTCGTCAGCACTCTGGGCCTGTGGGGAACTTTTTTATTCGTCAAATCCTTCCGTTCGAAAGTGTTTGGGGCCACGGCCCTGTATTTGGTAGCCCTCTTTCCGTTGATGCCCTTTATCAGCACGCGCGCGTTTGGCGAAGCGGTGGCGATGAGTTTCGTGATGCTGGGGTTTGGCATTTTGGAAAGTGCGCGCCGGACGGGTAACCGGAAGTTGTGGGTTTGGATCGCAGGTTTTGCGTCTCTCGGTGTCGCCGTGCTGTTCCGGTTCCACGTCGGACTTTTGTTTTTGTCGTATGGATTGATTTTGATTTATCTACGCTGCTGGCCGGGTGTCATGGGCGGGGTGATCGCCGGATTTCTCACGCTGGGGGCGGAGTGGTTGGTCGATTTCCTGAGTGGCAAAGTGGCATTTGGAACTTTGATCGCCTATCTCGCGGCCAACGAAGGCGGAGCCGCGCAGTACGGAGTGAGCCCCTGGTACAATACCTGGCTGTTCGTGATCGCGCTCACTCTTGCGCCGTTTTCGTTTATCTTTTGGAAGAAATTGAAGCCTCTGTGGCGGCAGCACTGGCCCTGGCTCGTGCCTTTGTTAGTGTACGTTCTGGCGCATAGTTTGGTACCTCATAAAGAAGAGCGTTTTCTTTATCCCATCGTGGGAATCGAACTGTGGGCGCTCGCTTGGGTATGGGCCGCCTCAGCCTACATGAAGCCAGCCCGCGTGATGTATTCGCGCGTAATGATTGGCCTGTCGATTCCGCTCCTGCTCATCGTTTGTTTTGTGAATACGCAAGAAGGTGAAATCGAGCCGCCGGCGTATTCCGAAGCCAATTTCCACGATGTCGTGTATCTGGACTACAAATCGCTTTTCGGGCAATCGTTGATCCGTTTTTATTTTTTGAGACCGCCGAGTGAACTCAAAGAAATCGAGGCCGACGGCCTCACCGCGAACAAAATTGACGAGGTACTCGAAGGTTCGGGCCACCATCGTGCGGTGGTGCTGTTGACTTCGGAACCCGGGGCACGCGCCGAGCTCCATGCTCTCGAAGGAATACGTACCGTCGATTCCCAGTGCCATAACATGCGCACCAGCGGCTCGGTGATTGACCGCCTGTTGTATAAAATGAATCCGAAACACAATATGCGCCGCCGGCCGACGTGGTATTTGGTGTGTGAGCGCCTATGAACGATTTGACTCAGCCACTCTACAATCTTGATCTCGCGATCCTCCGCTTTTTTAATCTGAATTTTCCCGGATTGGATCAATTCTGGTTGGTCATCACGCATTTGGAGCGGCAAACGTGGTTTACGCTTCTTGTACTCCCCATTTTGCTGGCGTGGTTTGTCTATATATATAGATGGTTTGCCGCCAAGATTTTAGTGGCGGTGGGAATTGCCGTCGCGATTTCAGACGCTTTTTCGTATCGCGTGATAAAAGCGCTGATTGATCGCCCACGTCCGTTTATGAATCCGGATTTAACGTGGCTGCGCCATGTGGGCGACGCGCACGGCGCGAGCTTTCCTTCCAACCATGCGGCTAATAGTTTTGCGGCCGCGGTGATCTTAGCTTGGTACATTCCCCCACTTCGCCACCTCTTTTACATTTTGGCGGTACTTATTAGCCTCAGCCGTATCGCTTTGGGAGTTCATTATCCGTCGGATGTCTTGGCCGGAGCCATCGCCGGAATCGCTGTTGGAATTTTGGTCAGATCTCTACTACTTAACCGCGTACATTGGTTTCGGATACATAAGGTTGTCCCATCCTCAGACAGGAATTCCCGTGGATGGAGGTCAAGGTTTCAACAGCCTTCGCGCGATTGACAGTTTTCAAAAAATTCGAGCGCTGAGGTGAACTTCCCTGGACCTCTGTCCAGGCACCGAGCTTGCAACTACCCCCTTGGAACGAAAACGAGGGGGGATTCAATGAACGCACAAACGAAAAACATCCTGCGTGGACTTATCATCGCACTCACAGTGGGATCAGTGGCATGTAGCCAAGGTTTCCAAAGTAATAGCGGTGGAAGTTCTAGCAAAGCTGCCAGCACGTCACCTGCTTCCCAAGTCAATATGGAGCAAGTCAGGGCTTCCACTACGGCAGCCAATACTGCGCTCACCCAAGCACAAGCTTTGCTTGGTCAGATATTCACTACGAATGGAACCATCAATTATAATGTGTTCCTCGGTGGCGTGGACTTCGGGGCACTATCCACGAGCACTCAGGCCTGCGTAACGGCGGCATTCCCGACGGCAAATCCGTTGGCTCTCGTGTTGACCGCTCCTGGCGACATCGCCGCTGCGCTCACATGCGTTTTGAATGACGTTGTGACGGTCGCCGGTATCGCGAATACGGATTTGAATAATGCGATCACGATTCTGAACGGCGCTTTGGCACAGGCCACGGCAGGTTCGGCGGAAGCGACTGAGATTCAGTCCATGATCACTGAAGTTCAAAATCTTCAGTCGCAGTACAATGCGGCTATGCAGGCTGTCGCGATGCAGGTGGGCCTCGCGAATCAGTTCCTTGCAACGCTTCCGACAATGGCCGCCGGCGTTTGCCCGATTCCCGGCTTGTCGATCATCTGTGGCGCAGCGGTGAGCGGATTCTTGACTCCGGTTGAAGCGGAGATCACGAACTTCCAACACCAGATCGCAGCGCTGTAATTGAAATTGATTTAATTGATAATAGCAGTCGTCCGCATAGACCCGCCATTCGCCCGGCGGGTTTTTTTATTTTCCTAATCGAACATCACATAGAATCGAAGGCTGATCGACATCTCGCCAAACTTGGCATCTCCGGCCGTGCCATTGCTCTTAAGCGTGCCGGTAATATACTGGCCTTCAATCACACCGCGATAGCGTTTGCGCACGTCGAGCGTTAAGTTGGCGTAGCCGAGTGACGTCCATCCGGAATAATCCGACTGCAAGTACGACCCGGGATTCGAGAGGCTTTTGATCTCGACGTCATTATGGCGATAGCCGCCCCCGATGCCGAAGCTGCTGTAGTAGAATCCGGCTTTCGCGGAATAGTATGAGAGTGAACCGGTCTCCATATAGGACGTACTGGCGAGTGTGTTTGTCGAATTCGACGTTCCCACTTCGGCGCTGACTTGCATGCCGAACATAGGGGTTAGGGGAGCCGTAAGGCCTCCCTCAATGAGATAGCCCTGATCGGTGTACTTCGAGGTGGCGGTGTCAGCGCCTAAACTCAGCGAGTCTTGCCCGAAGGTCAATCCGCCGCCGAGAAAGCCCTGGAAATCGCGTCCATCCGCGAATGCCAAAGCCGGAGCCAGCATGAAGAAAAGAAGAGCGTATTTCAATTCATCACCTTCATGTCCGATATACACCGGGTGTAGATTCCATAGGGAATGAAGGGCTGCGTACCCACGCGCGTGAGCACGTTGTTCGCAAAACTGAAACGCTCAACGGTGTTGTAAGTCGAAGTTACATTGGCCACGAATAAATCGGTTGAATCGGGATCGACGGTCATTGTCGACGGACCATTGATGAGCGTACCGCCGTCGCTAAACACCGCGGTCGCATTCGAGAGTGCACCCGTCGAACCGTTAAAATCGTATGAATAAATAAAATTGCTGGCAATGGTCGCGCTTCCGTAACTGACAAGCAGCTTGCCGTCGGGGTGGAAGAGAGCGCGGGTAGGGAGGGCCGTCGTCGTCGGCGCGGCTTGGCTGGCGAGGCAATCTGCGGCAGTGGCATATCCCGTCGTGCTGATCACCCCCAATTTATTGTTAGGAGTCGCCGCCGCGTGGGTATAAACAATTTTACCTGATGAGTGAACCGCCATAGAGCTGATTAGAGTAGTTGAGGTCGCGCAACTTCCGGCCGGCGCATTGATAAACGGGTTTGCGCCCTGTAAAACGCGTGCCTTCGCCGAATTGAATTTTTCAACCGCCGATGATTTGCTGACGAGGAGGCTGAAGTCGGCTAGAAGAGTGAACGCACGGGTGACCGCGTTCAGAGCGACTGAATTGACAAGGTAGGTGCTGGCACCCGATCCGTCTTTATTCACCAAATCGATTCGGCGGCCGGCCGCATTTTCGACCAGGACAAGAAGGTGATCGGAGTCATAGTCTTGAAGCGAAACCGGAGAATCGCCGGGTGCGAGTTGGTTGTAATCCATCACCAGCTGTTCGAATGCCCCGGTTTCTAAATTATATTTGGCGATTGTGTTGGTCGGACCCGCTGTCGTCGCGACACCGCCGCCGTAGCAGCTCCCGGAAGACACATAGAGATGTTGGCTCCCGTTCACGTTATAGGCATTACTGTTGAACGGCGCAGAACCACCGCCGCCGCATCCGCTGAGACATAACAACATGAGCGCAAATATTGACTGCTTCACACTGTAACAATCGGAGCAAATATTTAGATTTGTGAAAGAAAACTAACATACATCCGAGAATTAGACGCGACGAAAAGCTGACTTCACTTTGGTCCAGTTCAAGTTTCAATCACCAACTGTCTCATTTCTGTGCGCTTTTTTCCCCTGAGACGGGGTTTAGCTTAAGCACACCATAAGAAAGCGTTTGGCCCGCAGGACTTGTTTTTGGCCTTCTCCAGTCGCAAAATTAATATAGAGAGGCTAACAAGGAGGGTCGTCTTCAATCGGAATCTTTCAGGTGCCCTAATCCTCAACTCAGGGTACGAGCCGATCAAAGTCGTAAATTGGCGTAAGGCAATGATTCTCTGGTTCCAAGACAAAGTCGAGGTCCTGGAATTTCATACAGCGACAGTGTCTTCGCCAAGCCGGTCGTACTCGCTCCCTGCAGTGATGAGATTACGCCAATATATTCGTCCATATCTTTCAATGTCCGTACGCCTTTCCAGGCAAAATATTTTCCTGCGTGACAGTCATACCTGCCAATATTGTTATCAAAAATTCTCCGAGAAGCGCCTGACAATCGACCATGTGGTTCCGCTTAGCAAAGGCGTCATTCACGAATGGACGAACGTCGTGACCGCGTGCTCGAGTTGTAACAATCACAAGGGTGATAAGAGTCCCGAGAAAGCTAATTTGCGTTTGTTACGGCGCCCGGAAAAGCCGCGTTGGCTTCCCAATCGAGATCTGGACCTCGAGGGAAATCTATTGCCGACGGCCTGGCGGCCCTATCTAGCGGCGCGGTGACACGCGCCGGCAGATCCCCCTAGCGACACAGTGAAAATATCCAGTTAAGATATTTTCACGGTGAATCCGCCAGGGGGAAATATGACTTCACTTCAAAGAGTTTTCGCAACTATCTTTCTATCTGTTTTTGCTATCAGTGCCCACGCTTCCAACATTCCTCTGCAAAACCTAAGTTCAGATGACATGAACAAGATCGACGGCGACATGTCTGCGAACTTTCTGCACACAAGTGTTTCCGGAGCTAGTTCGCTCGGTCATATTTGGGGTTTTGAAATCGGCGTGGTCGGCGGAAAAACGGCCTCACCGCATTTGAATGATGTTGTTCACACCGAAGCGGATCCGAACGCCGATGCCGGTACGCTTTATACCGGCGAATTGCTCGGTGTCGTCTCAGTGCCATTCGGTATCACCGGTGAAATTGGCTTAGTGCCGTCAGTCGGTTCAAGCGATTTCAAATTTAACGCATTAGATATCGGCGCGAAGTGGACCATCACGGAATTGTTCTTGAGCGATTTGCCGTTTAGCCTCGCGGTCAAAGGCACTTACTCATCTTATGATCTGAGCTTTTCGGGCACGCAGTCGGGAGTGAACGTCGACTACAAATACAAAGGCACGGAAACGGCCTTGATGGGACAAATCTCCAAAAACTTCGCGATTATCGAGCCGTATGTCAGCGTCGGTGTCGTGAACGGCAAAGGCAATTTGACCGGCAATGGTTCGTCGGGTCTTTTCCAAGCGGGTGTGAGCGGCGATGCCTCGCGCTCATCGGTCATGTGGAATGTCGGTGCAGAATTGAAGTTAATCGTTTTCAAACTCGGCGCCGAATACACGAATTTGTTCAACACCAACCGCGTGACAGGAAAGTTGTCGTTCTACTTCTAAGAAATGACGTTCGTAACGTATAAGGAAAAACTAAAAGGCTTCTCGAAGAAAATTGTTGAGGTGCAAAAACCCATTCGCATCCTCAACAGCATCCGCGTTCCGCCGGAGTGGGAAGCCGAACTCCTCAAGAATAAATTCAAGGCTCTGCCGAAAAGTCCGCGGAGTTATTACGAGGGTCACGCTCTCGGGTTCGATCCCGTGCAAAAAACTGACGAACTTAAAGCCTTGAAAACCGAGATTGCCACAAATTTAGGTGCCGACGATGAAATGGGCCTGCACTTGCAGCGCATTTGCGAAGATTACATGCTGGTCGTCGAAATGCTAAAGGCGCGTGGGCTCCCTGAGTTTTATAAATGCTCACGGCAACTCTACGGCAGTCCCAAGGATTGTTTCGCGCAAGACAAGAATACAATCTCGGAAATGGCGCACTTGCTGTACGGCATTCTAAATGGCATCGCGCCGTCGCTTCCCCAAGTTGTTTACCCTGAGAATGTGACTGCCGAACAAGTCGTGCACGCGCTCAACGAACGTTTCACGGCCTACTTCGGCGAAAACAAAGTTCTCGCCAAACTCTCTGACGGCATTGTCGCCGACGCGGCGGCGGGCGGCGATAAGATTAAGATCCGGCAGGGCGCGATGTTCTCATCGCGCGACGTAGATCTCTATGAGGTGCACGAAGGCTGGGTGCATGTGGGGACGACCCTGAATGGACGCGCACAACCGGTGTGTGAATTCTTGAGTATCGGCACGCCCCGCTGCGCGTGCACGCAAGAGGGCCTCGCGGTCATTATGGAGATCTTCACGTTTCGCAGCTTTATTCAGCGCGCGAAACAAATCAACGACCGCATCATCAGCATCGAAAAGGCTGAAGACGGCGCCAACCTTCTCGACGTCATCGAGTACTTGCGCACGGAAGGTTATTCGGAGCAGGAATGTATGACACATGCCTTCCGCGTTTTCCGCGGGGGCACAATTGAAGGCGGAGCCCCGTTCACAAAAGATATTTCGTACTGCAAAGGTTTCGTCGAGAACTACAATTTCTTGCGTTCAAGCATCGCGGTCTCTAAACCGTACTTGATTCCGTATCTCTTCGTCGGCAAATTGCATGTCGAAGACATCCCCATGCTCTATGCGAAGCATCTCGAAGGCCTGATCGATGCGCCGCGCTTCGTGCCGCCGCATTTTGCGGATCTCAATGGCTTGGGTGTATGGATGGCATTCTCAAGTTTCTTCAATCGCGTCGACCTGCAGTCGGTTCAGAACTACTACAAACAGCTGTTCGAAAAATACCTTTAGTCGCGCGGAGGCGGCGGTTCGGGCATCGTTTCGCGCGCGAGCGCCCAGCGCAGGGCTGCTGGAGCCGCGAGAGTCGTGATAACAATGGTCAATACGATCGCCGAAAAGACATCGTCGTCGAGAATTTCAAGAGAGCGCCCGAGGCTCGCAAAGATCAAGCCCACTTCGCCCCGTGGAATCATTCCGACGCCGACGATCACACCGTCGATCTTGTCGCCCACCACGAGGGAACATGCCATTTTGCCGAGGACTGCCGCAATCGTCAGACAGATCGTGAGCATTAGAACATTACCTTTGGCGAGTGAAAATAGGTCCACTTGCAATCCGAGAACTACGAAAAACACGGGCGCGAACAAGGTCGCCAGCGATTCGATTTCGGAGCGAACGGAGGGCCCGTCGGTTTGAAAATGCTCATCCTTTAAGATCAAGCCGGCCATAAATGCACCGACGATCGTCGCCAACCCAATCTGATTCGCCAGCCATGAGAGAAAAAAACAGAGCGCGAGGGGAATCAACAGCCGCCGGCCCGGCGGTTCGAGAAATTCTACGTTCTGCATAACAGCGCCGACAAGCGTTTCACCGAACCAACCGAGGACGCCGAAAAATACGACGGCTAGGCCTACAATTTTCAACACCGGAATCAGCGCCACCTCGCCCTGTGCCGCCAGGCCCGCACTCAAGGTCAGCAGAATCAGTCCCAGAACATCGTCGAAGACAGCCGCTGTTAACACCAATTGTGCTTCAGGAGAACCCAAGCGGCGCATATCGGCGAATAGGCGCGCGGTCAGCCCAACCGAAGTTGCACAGAGGGCGGTGGCCACGAACAGGTGAGTGGTGAACCCGCCGTTTGAAATCAAGAAGTAGCTCGTCAAAAGCCCGAGCCCTAGGGGCGCGATCACACCGACGGCTGCGACCTTCATAGCTTGTGGCCCGTTGGCAATCAGGTCCTTCACATTGGTCTCGAGGCCGATGTGAAACATCAACAGCACGATTCCCAGTTCCGCGAAGAGACTCAAATCATGTGCGACGCCCACAAACGAGCCGCCGCCGAACCGCACGAGCGTCGAGCAGACCAGGCCGACGAGCAGTTCACCGAAGACAACGGGTTGTTCCAGGGCTTTGGCGACGGCGCGCCCGAATAAACTGAGTCCGATGACTAGGACGAATTCGAGTAGAATGAGCGCGAAGTGATTTGGGTTCATGGTGCCCTCAGTCAGAGGTGGACAGTGCCGAGCCTCCCCCTTAACTTTGCCATGAATATGAAGTCATTGACAGGATTCTTAAAGATTTTGGTGGCCGTGGTCGTGCTATTAGCGGTCGGGGGCTTGGTCATATCCAATTATTCATGGGTTTTCTCGAAACGCGTGACCGGCAAGGTTGTCGATGTCGAGCGGGTGACTGACCCATCGGCAATAATCGGCGGTACGCGTGTGACGGAAGCACAGATGTATTCGTACTCGGTGCTAATTCAGGGCGATGATGGCCATCTCTACACCGCAAGTTCCGAAGACCGGCAGTGGCAGGTTGTGAAAAAGGGATATTGTGTGGAGGCGCTCTTATTCCGCTATCCACCTTGGGTACTCGAACGCGCAAATACCTTTTTCAATGCCCGTGTAAAGGACGTTAAGATTTGCCCGGGCGAGACGAAGTTGCCGGATGCGCCGCCTGAGAAGTCGGCGGAGAAGCCGTCTGGTCTGCCGGGAGTGGCGGCGCCGCAACCCAGTCCGTCGGTACCGGCTGGCCCACCAGGACAGTAGGCGCTACCGGGAACAATTTCAGACACCAATCGCGCACGACAAAAAGTGCGAAAGTGGCAGCCGCCCAAAATACCGCGTGCAGTGCGAGCGAGATCCACAGCGGCCGTCTGTATTCCAAAATATCCAGCGCTTCAAAACAGTAGTAAGCAAAAGGTCCGCTAAAGCCGCCGCTCAATGCCAGGAGCGCCGGCGTCTTGCGCATCATCAGCATACTTTCGTAAGTTTGACCGAGTAAAATCCAAGTGCCAATCAGCCAAGGCGGCGCGAGCAGTCCATCGGGGCTCAATTTGAAAAGTCCCACATGAATGAAAATGGTGTCGATCACAAATCCAATCGCGCCGAGCAGGATCAAAAAGAGACATTCGCCTTTGCGAGTGGGTGAATAGTACAGGTGCAAGCCCACGAACAACGGCAAGACCGCGGGACCAAGCCACGGATGATCATGGCTCGCGCCCAGCGCGCACGCCCACCAGCCGATATTGAAGCTTAAAAAGCTCATCAGGGTGCGGGCCGCGTAGTTCATCTTGACCATAGGGCCCGGAGTCTTGTCGCAATTTGAGACGGAGTCAATTATCCCGTAAATATGCCGATAAGTTAGACGGAGGATCTCCCGTATGCTGACCACCAAACTCGCCATGAACTTTTTTGCTATCGCGGCGATGGCAACAGCATTGACTGCGTGTAAAAATGGCGGTGACGTCACGTTGGAATCGAATGCGCGCAAAGTCGCTTCGCAAGGTTCTCCCTATGTGCAAGTGAACCAGGGTGGTTCGGCGATGATCGTCGAGGCGGGAAAAACGCCGACGACCGGCGTGCATGGGTATGTGAGCGTGCAAGCGGTCACGTCCCAGCATCTCCAAAGCAGCAGCGGAACGATGTTGATTATGAACCGTACGCAGGCGCCGGGACGGTAAGCTTCGCGGCTCCTCCGCCCTATTGCACCTTCAAGACCGGGGTAATATCCAACTGCTTCTCTTGGCCCGCGCGAATCACGCGCATTTTCGTAGACTGATTCGCTTTCAAAGCCTGTAGACAATAAACATAGTCGTTCAAGCTCTGCACCTTCATGCCTCCGAGTTCGACGATCGTGTCGCCGGCGAGCAGTCCCGCTTTTTCGGCGGGTGACCCTTTGCTGGTGCCGCTGATCACGACGCCTTTCTTGCCATCCTGGGAGTAATCGGGAACCGTGCCGAGGTACAGCCTGAACGAACGGCCCTCGAGCGGTTTTGCCGAACTTTCGACTTTGACATAACTTACCAGCGACTTCGCGCTGCTAGCGAGAGTCGTGGCTATTCCCTCCATCCACGACGCCGTCTGGGCGAGGCCGGGATAATTGATTTTCCGGACGGTCTTTCGGCGAATGGTATTCGGCATGCGAACCGGTGAACGTGTAGATGACCGGCACTTGCTTCATGTAGAAGGTGAGCGCGTCGCTCGGCAGATACGGATCGTCTTGCGTGTGCACGACCATCGGATGCTTGAGCGTATTCTCTTCGACCAACGTCTTCCACTGCGGAGCCGAGGCCACGCCTTGAACGAGCAGCTGATCGCGATAGCGTCCGACCATGTCCATATTGAGGTAGGCACTCAGCTTCGGCGACTTGGGATTATTGGCGAAGTGCGTGGACCCGAGGACGCCGATTTCCTCACCGGTCCAGACGGCGAACACGATGTTTGCTTTCAAAGATACGGACTTGTCCTTCACTTTGTGCGCAAGATCTTTTGCAATCTCCAACACGGCTGCGACGCCGCTCGCATTGTCATCGGCACCGTAATGTACTTTCGGTTCACCGCGATAAAGAGAGTTGCCCATTTCGCCATGACCTAAGTGATCGCCGTGTGCGCCGATGGCGATCGTCGATTTGGCGCCGGGAACTTGCAACATGGCGACGGCATTGTGTGCAGAGCTCTTCTTGAAGCGAAGCGCGACGTCGGCCTGCAAATTGGTTTTATCCAACACGGAGCCCGCGATGTCGCCTTTGGACAGTTTAGCCGTCCACCCTTTGCGGTCGCTACCCGTAGCCTTAAAAATCTGTTCAGCAAGTGCCGGCGACAACCGCACAACGGGAAGCCCGGCGTCTTCGCTGCGGCCTTCGAACACGAGGTTCATTTGCGGCGAAGGGGTTTCGGAATCTTCCACAATGATCAGGCCCACGGCCCCATGGCGGCGCGCGGTCATAGCTTTGTGTTGCAAGCGGGAATAGGCGTGCAGGAAGAACCGGCGATCATTGGCGATGTCTTCGGGCAGACCGGAGAAGGCGACGACCCATTTTCCCTTCACGTCCAAGCCATTGTAAGAATCGTAAGTCGCTTGATTGCCCGCCGCAGGCGCTTCAATGCCGTATCCTGCAAACACAATCGGAGCGGACGCAAACGTGCCGGTCTTCGAATAGGAAAGTGGTGCCCAGTCTTTGCCGAGTGTGGAGGGAAGGGTCACGCCATTCACTTGCAGCACCAGAGCATTCTTGCCTTGCTGATCGTACTCGATCCCCGACGTGAATTCATAACCCTGCAAATAGTCTTTGCCGCCGACCGGTTTCAAACCCAAATCTTTGAACGCTTGCGCGATGGTCGACAGATATTCGTTTTCCTGAGCGCTGCCCGTCGCGCGGCCCTGCATGTGTTCGGAGGCGAGATATTCGACCCACGTCTTTGCGTCTTGCGGATTCACGCTCAACTGCATCTGATTCACGCGTGGAACGCGCGGGGTGAGATCAAGGACCTTGCGGGCGAGATCGTCGTTCCAGTCAGCCTGAAAAAGCTGGGCTTCGCCGCGCTCATTCGTATGCGCCCACAAAAGCGATTTGCCATCCGGAGCGAAGACGGGGAGACCGTCAAAGCCCGGGAGATCGGTCACGCGCACGGGTTCATGGGTGCCGTTGACGTCGACGATGTAGAGTTCAAAGTTCGCGTAGCCTTGTTTGTTGGTTGTAAATATCAAATAGTCGCCGCTCGGATGATAGAACGGCGCCCACGACATCGCTTTCATATGCGTGAGTTCTTTGTCATCGGTCCCGTCGAGATTCATCGTGTGAACTTCGGCCTGGCTGCCGTCAACCGTGAAGTGGCGATAGGTCAAGCGTTTGCCGTCGGGTGAGAAGAAAGGACCGCCATCGTATCCGAGACTATGGGTCAAGCGGCGCACCTGCGAACCATCGGCGCGCATGATGTAAATCTCCATTTGGCTCGACGGATCTTTTTCAAACAGTGCCCTGTCTTCCGCACTCAGCTTTTCAGTGTAGCCCGTACGGTTACTGGCGAACGCGATCCACTTGCCATCGGGCGAATACGAACCTTCGGCATCGTAACCCGGCGAGTGGGTCAAATTCTTAAAGTGGCCGCCTTTGAAATCGGCTTGGTAGATATCGAATTGATCGTCAAAGTTCCATGAGTATTTGGTCTTCGGGTGTTTGCGGTTTTCATATTCTTCCGCGGCTTTCTCTTTGGATTTGGGGTCGGCCTGCGTGCTGGCGAAGAGCACATGCTTGTCGTCGGGGCTGATCCACGAGCATGACGTTTTGCCGATTCCCGGCGAAACGCGATGCTCAGCGCCGGTTTTGAGGTCCATGACATAGATCTGGTAAAATGGATTGCCCGGCACGCGCTCGCTCTGGAAGGTGAGGTAGCGTCCGTCCTGGCTGAAGTAACCTTCTCCGGCACGCGCTCCAGCAAATGTGAACTGGTGAATTCCGGTCAAGAAAGCGGGAACCGGGGATGTCGCCGAGGCAGTCATTGATGCCGGAGACCGGGAGGCGTCCTTCGGAGCGCTCGACGCGCAGCTCACAGTGAGCAGCAAAATGGTCGCGGAAGTGATCCAAAGTTTCATAATTCCCCCAAAGCTATGGTTGTCAGTTCTAGCGGCGTTTGCCAGCAGAAACAATCTGATTTAGAGTCTTAAACGATGAATAAAATCGAGACCGCCTTCACCAAGCTTTTGAAAGTGAAATTGCCTTTGATCGCCGCACCCATGTTTCTCGTGAGCAACGAAGACATCGTGGTGGAGGCTTCCGAAGCGGGAGCATTGGGGACTTTTCCCGCCTTGAACTATCGGCCCATCGAAAAATACCGCGAAGCTCTGCAGAACATCCGCAAGCGCACTAAGAAACCCATCGGCGTAAATATCATCGTCAACAAGAGCAATGTGCGGCAAGACGACGATTTGAAATACGCGCTCGATGCGGGCGTGGACCTTTTTATCACCTCGCTCGGCAATCCGAAAACAGTGATTAAAGAGGCGCACAAGAACGGCGCGAAAGTCGTTTGCGACGTGACCAACCTTGAACACGCTCAAAAAGTGCAAGACCTCGGCGCGGATGGCGTGATCGCCGTTTGCGCCGGTGCCGGCGGTCACGCGGGGCCGATTACGCCGCTCGTCTTGCTGCCCTGGTTGAAAAGCGAATTGAAGATTCCGGTGATCGCCGCCGGAGGTATTTCTCACGGTTCCGGAATGGCCGCGTGCCTTGCGCTGGGCGCCGATGCGGTTTCAGTCGGAACGCGCTTCATTGCGTGTAAAGAGGCGACCGTCGATCCGGCGTACAAAAAGGCCGTCGTCAACGCGACAGCCGAAGACATCGTGATGACAACGCGCGTGTCGGGCACACCGGCCTCTGTCATCCGCACACCCTACGTCGAGAAACTGGGAACCGATTTGCCCTGGATCGTAAAAGCGCTGAAAGATAATCCCGCGACTAAGAAATTCACCGTGCCCCTCATTCACTTGCTCGGCATGCGCGCGCTCGAAGAGGCGGCCAATAAGCCGACATGGAAAACCGTATGGAGCGCCGGTCAGAGCGTGGGATTAATTGACGACATTTTAAGTGTCCGCGAGATCATTCAAAAAATGGTCGCCGAATACGATGTGGCCGTGGGCCATCTTCCCAAGGCCAAAAAATAGTTATTTCTTGTCGCGCTTTTTCATCGAGAGCGTGAGCTGATATTTCATCACCGGCTCTTCGGAGTTCGAAGGCACATACGCATAGCCCTTAAACGTCTGTTCCTGCCTATCGCTGCTCGCCGCGGTCTTGTGTACCAGCGCTTCGACTTTATTGGCTTCGTCGCAGACAAAGTGCGTGTGCCCGTCGGCGCGCTTTAAAAACTCAGCCTTAAAATCTTTGAATAGAAAATCGATGCGTTTACCACTCTGGCTGATCGCCTGCACGGCCTTCGCCGCAATTGAAAGTTCCGCACCCATCGCCAGAGCGCCGAAGTACATGACCTTCAAATGATTGCGCGTGCGCAGATCGAGTCGCACGCGAACCACGCTGCGTTTGTCATCGAGTTCGATGATGTTAGGAGTGATAAAGGCGAGTAGCGGAATCTTGATCGCCGAGAAAGCATTCACCATGGCCGTTAATTTGAGTTTTTCAAAATCCATAGACCAATCCTGCCTGGGATTTCGTAAATTGAATCTAACTAACGCGCCGTCTCAAGATGGGGCGCCGATTAGGATCAAGGACCAGGGGTTTTAAACCGATACAAAGGTATGATGAAGGCACAAACGTCCGCTCTCGTCCTGGCGATCGGGTGTACTCTTGCGACCATGTTCCTCTTCCAAAACTGTGGCCCCGGCGGGTCGGCCGTGCTCGAATCCTCGGGACGCCTCGGCGCCTCATCTGTCAGTCACGGCGGCACAGCGAACAATTATTATACCTATCGGAATTACGGCGATTGCGGAACAGCCGGCATTGATGTCCAAACCGAAATCCATTTGAGCCTCGATAAAACATCCGCCGAAATCGTAAAGCAGAATTGCGTGCCGGTGAGCGAGTCGGTCGACCCCAGCCAGTTGCAATTCGGCCTGAATGATTCGAGCGTGTTCATGTATCAAGGCTTGATCTTTGACCTAGAGGCTTCGCCGCAGCGGGTGACCAGCGAGTACTGTGTTGGCGCGACCATCGATGTGACTGTGTGGAGTGTGAGCACGAACAAAACCGCGCTTCTCGGCGCCGTGAACACAAACACGGGAGGGACGACGGGTGCACTTAATGTGACATCGCCTTCGGCGGGAATGTTCACCTCGGGCACAACGTTAAGCCTCAATGCCAATGCGGGTTCGGTGCAGTACACCATCAACGGGACGACGCAAACCAACTCCGCAATTGCTTGCTACGATCAGCCTGTGCCATGATGCATGGGTGAAGAAAAGTATCGCACTTGCTCCATGGCTTGTCCTACTGGCGGTTTGGGAAATCGCGGGACGCCTGGGCTTCCTCAGTAAATTTATTCTGCCATGGCCATCCTTGGTTTTCTCCAGCCTTACACAAGAACTTATCTCGGGAGCTTTGCTGAGTGACGTGGCGTGGAGCCTTCTCCGCGTGTTGGGGGGCTTTGTGGCGGCCGTTTTCTTGGGAACGGCCCTCGGCTTTGCGATTGCACTCAACGGAACGGCGGCGCGCGTATGCGATCCCATTCTCAATTTTTTGCGGCCCATTCCGCCGGTAGCTTGGGTTCCCTTGGCGATCGTGTGGTTCGGTATTGGCAATGCGCCGGCGTTTTTTCTAACCTTCGTGGCGGCCTTCTTTCCGATTGTGCTTAATGCCGCGGAAGGTGTGCGCGCGATTCCTGAGCAGCATTTCCAAGTCGCCGCGTGCTTGCAAGCGTCCCCACAGATGGTGTTCCGCCGCGTGATCTGGCCGGGCGCGCTTCCGCAGCTTTTCACGGGCTACCGGGTCGGTTTCGGCATCGCGTGGATGGCCGTTGTTGCCGCTGAAATGATTGCGGCCCGCTCGGGTCTCGGGCATTTGATTCAAGTGAGCCAAGATGTGCTGCGCACGGATTTAGTCGTCGCAGGAATGGCGACGATTGGCGTAATCGGCATCGGATGCGATTGGGGATTGCGCCGCCTCGCGCGTCGGGCGATGCCTTGGGAGAATGCATGAATTCATTTCTCCGCGCTGAGAGTTTAAACTTCGCCTATGGAAACGAGTCCATTCTCACGAATTTGAATTTTTCTCTGGAACGAGGGGAGTGTCTGTCAGTCGTCGGGCCGTCAGGCAGTGGCAAGACGACACTTTTACATTTGCTCGGCGGGCTGCTGCAGCCTTTGAACGGAAAACTGTTATTGAATGGGACGCCCATCACGCGTCCGTCGCGCGACAAAATGATTGTCTTTCAAAATCACGCGCTTCTTCCCTGGCTCACATGCCTCAAGAATGTCCTGTTTTCGCTGGAGACGGCGCCCACTCCTCCCGCAAATTCCGTCGAGATCGCGCGCTCAAACTTGCGCAAGGTCGGGCTCGAAGCCTTTGCCGACGTTTATCCGTCGGCGCTCTCCGGCGGCATGCAGCAGCGTCTGGGCATTGCCCGCGCCCTGGCTGCCGATCCTCAGCTTCTCTTGCTCGATGAGCCGTTTTCTTCGCTCGACGTGCCCCGCCGCCGCCAGCTATTTCAAGACATGAGCGATTTGGTTAAACGCGAAGGCAAGACCGCGGTGCTCGTCACTCATGATGTAGGCGAGGCCCTTCGCTTCGGCGATAAGGTTTTGGCGCTCGGTCCGCAGCCGACGGTGCACCACGAACCGAGGCGTGTGAATGAAAAGGACATCTATGCGTCTTGGACTCTTTAGCCTCTTTGCGATTCTACTCACGGCCTGTCAACAACATACGGGCATTCCGCTGTCCCTCGCGTTCCCGGCGCAAGGGTCGGTCATGAACACGCAGCTCGGCTTGATTTTGCAAAAGACGGATATTTTGAAAGATGCGGGCTTCCTTGCCAAAGTCACAGGCCTTGGCACCGGCAGGGAGCTGAAGGTGGCATTGGTGTCGGGTCAGGCGGACGTCATTCTCACCAGCCAGACCAATTTCGTCGTGCTTCTCGGCGAAGGTTACGATGCGCGCGCACTCGGATCACTGGGCTCGGCCGGCCGTTATGGTCTGATCGTCAAGAATGGCCGGGTGAATTCGCTCAACGACCTAAAGGGCAAGACGATTGCCACTATATTTGGAACCAGTATTCACCAACCGGCGATGGAATGGGCGGATGCGGCCGGCGCCAAAGTTGTCAACATTGGCTCGATCGCGGCGATGGCGTCGGCGCTTGAGGCAGGTGCGGTTGACGCCATTGTCAGTTGGGATCCGTATTTGACGGGAAGCCTGGATCGCCAGAGCGCGAAGCTTTTAAAAGATGACCACTTCGACCTAATCACCGTCGCATCCAACGCTTATTTAGCGAAACATAACGAGGCTGCGGCTAAACTGAAGGTGGCGTTAGCGAAAGCCGTCGATTACTTGCGCGTGCACCGTGAGGAAATTAACCGCGAGTTCGGTCAGATGGCGAAGGTCGGGATCAACGTGATCGACAAAGCCTCGCAGTCCAACCAAAACTACTCGGCCCCGCCCGGCTCGCCAGTCCAACAGGGCATCTCCAAAAAATTGCGCACAAAGCTGAACCAGGAAGCCGAGTTTCTTTTTCATGAGAAAGTCATCCAGTCTAAGCCCGAAATTGACTCCCATATTTGGGGAATTTAAGGACCAGACCACCAATTAAAATGCAGTCGGGCTGGCATCCCGGTTGCTCCTAACAGTTCTCAGGGAGGCTTTATGCTACTGAGAATCTCTTTGCTTACGTTCTTAACCGCTCTCTTTAGTTTAATCGTTGGAAGTGTCACAGGTTCGCAAATGCCGGTCGATTTCGGCCGCGTCTTGATTTTCTTGTCCGTAGTTCTGGTGACGGCGTCGATGCTGTGGATCACGCTGGACGAATTGCACCATTCCCTTAAAACCATTCAACCTAAGAAAACATAATCGAGGTACGCTTTGGAAACCGTCGCAGAATTTGTTCTCGGCAATGACTATGAACATGTGGATGTACTCAGCCTGATTGAAGAGGATCACAAACCCCTCAAAGATTTGATACACAGAATGCAGGACATCTACTTGAGCGATGATGAGCGCATTAAGGCGTTCCACGACTTCACGTCGCTCTTTCTCCCGCACGTCCGCGCGGAAGAAGCCTCACTCTACGAATATATGAAGACCAAACCCGAGTTCATTCACGACGCCTTTGACGGCGAAACCGAACATGCGGTCGCCGAACAGCTCTGCGCGGATATTCGCGCGACAACCGACGGGCACTGCGTTGTCGGCAAAATCAAAGTCCTCGCTGAAATCGCCGGTCACCATATTTTTCAGGAGGAGCACGACGTGTTTCCCAGATTGCGTGACGAGATCAACGCGCACAAGCTTGAGCGTTTGGTGCGCAGCTATGTGATGGCGGAGACCCAGGCTATTGAGACCGTTGCACAGTAATGACTGTTTTTACCGTCGGCTACGAAGATTTTCAGATCGATAAGTTCGTCGAATTCTTGCGCGGCAAGAAGATCGAGGAAGTGGCCGACGTCCGCAAGAATCCCGTGAGCCGGAAAAAGGGATTCTCGAAAAACAAGTTGGCCGCGGCTTTGGCGGGCGCCGGGATTTCGTATCTACATTACGGCGATCTCGGCGTCCCCAAGGCCTGGCGCGACCAAAACAAAGACCACAAATTGAGCCGCGAACGCATGTTTAAAAAATACGAGACCGAGATTCTGCCAAGGCAGACCGCGGCTCTCTCGCATTTGATGACGGAGATCAAAGCGAAGAAGGTCGCACTCCTGTGCTTCGAGTCCGAACCTACGGAGTGTCACCGCAGCTTTGTCGCCAAAAATCTAAAGCGCAAATCGCGCGGTAAACTTAAATTGATTGATCTGTACTCGCCGGTGTCTGCGGGACGCAGGTGAATTCGGCCGTCGCTCCGACGGCCACGGGATATGCGCGGGGAACCAATGAGAAAGTCGTGCTGCCGATTTGACTGGCGATGTAGCCGGCGCCGCAGGCCTCTGCCGCACGGTCCTTCATATTGGCTTCCGCCTCAGCATTAGCGTTGGGACTCCACATGTCCGCAGAGCCGGTGACCGTAAAAGTGCCGATAGGACCTGCGAGCGCCGAAGTGCTTGCGACAAGTGCGAGCGATGCAATTAACGTTTTCATGAATCCCCCTAATGTATCCACGCAGCCTAGCGGACTCTTTTCCATTTAAAAAATCAGAGTTCACTATGGGATTGATACGTGTGACTTATGGACCTAGTAAGGAAAGTCGCGCGGATGCACGGAACCGTCGGCATCAATGCGAATATCTTCGCCGGCTTTGAACTTCGTTCCGTCTGGAGTGGTGTAAGGCTGATCGATCCCGAGCACTAAGTTCGGGCGCCATCCGCCGCGCGCGCGCGGAACCCAGGTCACCAACTGGCCGCGCCCTGACCAAATGCCGCGCGCGACTTCGCGCGATTTAGTGGTTTGGGCGAGGCTGAGTTCGTAGGCCGTGGTTTCAGAATTGAATCTATACTGAATGGTTTCCTTAGGGAGGGCCGTCGTTTGAATTTGCTCGATCCAAACGGGAGCGCTCAAATTGTTGGCTTCTTGAAAATGCCCGTCCGCGGTCAATAAGACGTCTGAGCCGGCCGGAATATCGAGACCCAGTTCGACAACTCGGAACGGCTTTGCGAGGTTGGAGAGACGGTAATACCGAATACCCTGATATTCATAGCTATAAATGGGTCCGCCCTTAGCGGCCCACGCGCCCGGCAGGATTTCGGTATCCGCATTAGGCGTCACGCGCACGGCCTCCGAGTCATTGCGCATCGAAGTTCCTGCCGCCGCCTCCACGGTCACGCCGTTGGGAAGCTTTATGGGAATCGGCTGATTCAGCATACTGGCTCCCGTGAGCTCACGGAATTTCTTGATCAGGCTCTCGAGATTCCTTGGCGTGCCTTTGATCACCCACCAATTGGTATCCGCATGGCGAACGGGAGTAATCGACTCGTCGACGCTAAAACCCAGCAATCGATAGAAGCGAATCGAGAGCTCGTCGCCGTAAAAATAGATGACCGGTTGATCGTAAAGGTCGGGGCAATCCTGAATCATCTCGTTGATCCATTCGATGGCGCCGCCGATCAACAACGGGAAAATATCCGGACCGTTCTCATTGTCTTTGGCGTACGTGCGCAGCTCGAAGATCTGTTTGCATTTGCCCGTCGGCCTTGGAAGCTTGATGCCGAGAACGCGTTCGACCGGCAGGTCCTCATTCACGCCGGCCCAAGTGACGCCGATGGAACCGACGATCGGATCGGATTCCTTCGCCCACCAGGCGTGGCCTTTTCTGACCGCTAGATATTTTGAACGTTCTTTGAAGGCCCAGGCGATGCCCCAACGCTCTTTGACCATCTCCGGTGTAAATCGTCCCTCGAAAATGCCGTTCGCGAAGGCAAACAGTTTGCGCAGTTTATACAGGCTGCCGGGCGATTCAACGGCGTCTCTTCCAATTGCAGTGAGCGATTTCTTTTTCGAGAGGAGTGTCGGACAGGTAGCACCCCACTCTTTAATTTTTTCCGTGTAGTATTGCTGGGAAAGTGCCACGCCCCACCTGGGAATTGTGATCGACGTGTCGCCGGCCGCATTCAGGGAAAGGAGGACCAATAACGGCAAGCTCCGTCTAAGTCCTAGGCGCATTTTGGCTTTTAAAGCCGTCAAGTCCACAATAGGCCTTCCCAAAAACGATTATATAGAGACACGGTTACGGGGTCTTAAAGTGCAATCTATTTACCCACGACGGTCAGGCAGAGGCGGAGGACGTCGCGGCGGAGGGATTCCAGATCGTCAGTGTCCTCGGTGATGAGTGTGACGACGGCGCCCGTAATCGCGAGTTGCACGGACTTGGCGGCCGAAGCTTCATTGTCATAGATAAAACCGTCTTGTTTTTTGCCTTGGCGGAGAAGGGCCATGATGCGGGCATGACCCATGTTGACGACTTCCGTATTGAGCGCGCGATAGGACTTCTGCGTTCCGCACATAAAGAAAAATAGCATCCACACTTGGGCGTGAGCGGGAAAGAGACGTACCCACTGGAAGGTCGAGGTGACGTAAGATTTCAGTTGCTCGGTCGGCGTAGTTTGCGACTCGAGGGCCTCGATGGCCAGCCTCTGGAATCGGATGCGGATATAGCGTGCGGTCGCCTCGAAGAGGAGATCGCGGTCAGGGTAATAGTGTTTGGCGAGGGCATAGCTGCAGCCGGCGGCTTTGGCGATTCGTTGGTAGGAGGCCTTGTCGACCCCGAATTTAACGAAGCACTTGATGGCCCCTTCAACAATACGGATTTGGGTGGTCTGCGATTTCGAAAGGGCCTCGCCAAAAAGGTCACTGGCGAGGGTTTTTTTCAAATCCGTATCCATAGGATCAGTTTAAATTAGATTTGATAAAATTATCAAAAAAAATTGATAAAAGTATCAATTTGAGTTGCGGAACCGACGCAGTCTGGTATATTGCGGACCCGAGACGCATCGCATTAGTTATGCGGAACTACTAACCTAATAAAAGAAGAGGAATTTATGAAATTGACCTACGCCTTGGTGCTTACTTCGGCCCTGTTCGGTACGGCTGCCCTGGCCAATGACTTCGGGGTTCGCCCCATCATCTCGCCCGAAAACACGGTCCAAGTGGCGGCTCTTCAATACATCTCGCAGAATGCTGAAACTTCTAAAGACGGTTCTGTAAACAGCCCCTGTAAACGTGAAGAGGGCATGGGAAACACTTTGCGCGTGACCTGCACGGGAAAATACAAATTCCTCGGACCGGGCGGCGGAAAGATGTTTTCGCAGAAGTTTTCTTGCGAGGCGGAATTTCAGATCGACGCCACGAACCGCCCGCAATTGCTCACTGGCCCGACGTGCGCAGATATTACCCCGAGCAAAAAATAATCTAGAAGAATTTGAAAAGAGCCTCTTTTGATTGGGAGGCTCCTTGTATGGGGGCGGTCGAAAGATCGCCCTCTTTTTATTGTTCGTTGCGCAGGCTTTTGATGCGGGCGATGGTCGTATCGACTTCGCAGCCAAGGATATCAAGACCTTCGTTCGATCCTCCGAGATCCGGAGTGCCTTCATATGAGCATTCGGCATCGCGGAAAGTGATCCAGGCTTTCTCAGCAGTCACTAGGCGCTTCAAGGTTTCTCTGTCGCCGGCATCCGAGGATTTTTGCAAAGGCACGACAATTTTCTGGTAAGTTGCGTTCAAAATCTTATCGGCGGCCTCATAGGTTTGGCCTTCGCACATTTTCATGCCTACTTCCGACATATTTTGATCCAAACATGTCTTTTCATCGGCGCGGACTTTGTCGAGATCGGCGTCTGCGTGCGCGAAAAAAGGTACGAGTGTGAGTGCGATAATTGCGAGTGTAGCCTTCATAAATTCCCCTCCCCAGGTGGAACGTTTGTTCGAGGGGGAATATGCAATGCCGGCAACTACTTGAAAAGTAGATCGTTTAGATAGGGTCTATCTCCTATTTCGATAACCCGGCTTGCACAATTCCAGGGTATGCCGATGGCAAGTTCAATCGCGCAATACGTCTTGCGCGGCATAGTAGCCGCAGAGACCATGAACGCCTCCGCCCGGTGGTGTCGAAGCGGAGCACATGTACAGCCGGCGATTGGAGGTTCGATACATGCGCCAGGTCGGGCGCGTGAGGAGTTGGGTCCACACATTGGACCCTCCGCCAATATCTCCGCCGACTAAATTTGCGTTATGCTCCTGCAGGCGCGCGGGACTCCACACGGAACGTTTCATAATATGCGTTTTGAATCCCGGGGCATAACGTTCGATTTCGTCTTCGATGACTGAGGTGAAGTCTTGCGCACAGCCGTTGGGCACATGAATGTAGGCCCACGCCGTGTGATACGGCGCCGGTGCGCGCGAGGAGTCGAAGAGGGACGGTTGCGACAGAATCACAAAAGGTCTTTTGCCCACACGTCCCGCACTCACTTCGCGCTCGGAGTTACAAATCTCTTCAAAGCCACCCAAGTGAAGCGTCCCAGCTTTCGCACACGTCGAATTCCGCCACGGAATCGGCGCCTTCAGCGCCCAGTCGATTTTGAACACGGCCGGGCCATAGCGGAATTTTTGTAGCTGATGCCGAAAGGTGTCCGACAGATGTGTTCCGCCAAGTGCGAGAAGCTGCTTGGGAGTTAAGTCACAAAGTACGGACGCTGCATCGGGGAGTTCGTTAAGATCTTGAATGCGCCGATTGGTGACGATCTCTCCGCCCAAGTCGCGAAGGTAAAGGGCGAGCGCATCGGAAAGTTTCTGAGCGCCTCCTTGAGGAAAGGGCCATCCACTTTCATGCGCGGAAGCGGTCATGAGCAGCGCGAAAGCTCCTGACCCGAGCGCATTCAGTGGCAAAATTGAGTGCGCGCCAAAACCCGCAAAGAGTGCCCGCGCGTGTTCCGTGCGCAAGTGGGCTTTGGCCAGACCCTCCGCCGAGCGCAAAGACCGCCATGCGAACGCAAACAAAACCGGAGACGGGCGCGGAAAATGAAAAGGCGCCATCACTTGCGCCGTCAAAGTGTCCCAGCCCATGACGAACGGTTCGATCAAATTTTTATAGCCTTCGCCGTCTCCGCCTAGGCCCGTGCAGGTGGCCTCGAGAGAGCGTTCGACCTTGACCGCCGAGCCGTCTGTAAACGGGTGGACCAAAGGTAGGTCGGGATAGATCCACTTGAGGCCGAAGGCCTCAAGTGGCAGCGATTTAAAGAATGGCGTCGAAACGGCAAAAGGGTGAACCGCCGAACACACGTCGTGAACAAAGCCCGGTAGAGTGAGTTCAAGACTGGAGACGCCGCCGCCCCAACCGCCACTGGCTTCATAGACCGCGACTTTGCGCCCGGCACGGGCGAGTGTGATCGCCGCCGAGAGTCCGTTGGGACCGGCGCCGATTATCACGGCATCGTATTTCATTTTCCGGGAATCCCGACCGAGCCGCGCATCAGGACGTCGGCCCATACGAGCGCGATAAAGACGCCGACCCAGAACAATGGCGCCAGCGCGATGACTTGGAGGCCCGCGGGCTCGGTCTTGAGTTTCATATAATCGCGCGCGACAAGAATGGCTTTGAGCGCGGCGATGGTTAGGGCCAGAGGCCCGGCGAATGTTCCCAATGGCACCTGCGACAGGGCCACCGTGAGAGCGAGTAAGCCTAGGAGAGCAAAATAAATATACGTGAGGCGCTTAAGCGGCGCGTTCATGCATGGCCTCCTATCAAATAGAAGAGTGGAAAGAGAAAGATCCAAACGATATCGACAAAATGCCAGTAGAGTCCGAGATTTTCCAACAGCGTTTCTGAAACCTCTCGCCTCAAAGCCATTCTCAGCCGCGCCCACAGAACGCAGCCGATGCCGATCGACAAGTGCAGCGCATGGAGGCCTGTGATCAGAAAATAAAGTATAAAAAATAGTTTGAAGGCCGGTGCGGATTGGGGCGGTGACCAAGAGATTGGCGGAAGCATGCCGTCGCGCGCGTGCATAAAATATTCGCTGCCCTTAATGACCAAAAAAACCGCCCCGAGAAAAGCCGTCAGCACGAGCAGGCGGCCCTTCCAGCGCGGAGACGACGCGAGAGCCAGCGCCATGGTCCAGCTGCTCGTCAGCAGAACCGCCGTGTTCACCGAGCCGGCGATCAAATCCATGTGGCGAACGCCGTCTGAAAACTCCACCGGCCACTCATGCCGATACACCCAAAACGCGAGGATCAGCGTCGAGAAGAACAGCACTTCGCTCGCCAGAAAAACCCACATTCCCAAAAGTCCGGCAGGCACACGGTTTTTCATGAGGGTGCCTTTTGATCATAGGGATACGGATGCGAGGGGATGACCGGCGGTTTAAGGAAATTCTCTTTCGGTGGCGGAGACGTCGTCTGCCATTCGAGACCGCGCGCATCCCAAGGATTGTCCGTCGCCGGCGAGCCGCTCTTGAGCGAACGGACAAGATAAACGAGCGGCAGGAGATAGCCGAGCGCCAACAGCAACGTTCCAGCCGAAGAAATCCAGTTTAACCAAAGCAAGTGATCGGGATATTCTGCATAACGCCGAGGCATGCCCATATAGCCGAGGATAAATTGTGGGAAGAAGGTAATATTGAAGCCCACAAAAAGAATCACCGCGGCCCATCTAGCCAGACGCTTGGGATAGAGGCGGCCAGTGATCTTCGGCCACCAGAAGTGCAGACCGCCTAAATAGGCCATGAGCATCCCGCCGACCATAATAAAGTGAAAGTGTGCGATAACAAAGAACGTGTCGTGCAGATGAACGTCAACGGCGAGCGCCGCGAGAAAAAATCCTGTGAGACCGCCGACCGTAAACAATCCAACAAAGCCGAGCGCGTAAAGCATTGGGGCATCGAGAGTAATCTCGCCTTTATACAGCGTAGCGACCCAGTTGAAGACCTTGATCGCCGAAGGAATCCCGATCAGAAAGCTCAAAATCGAAAACGCCATGCTCGCATAGGCGGATTGGCCCGCCACGAACATATGGTGACCCCACAGGAAGAATCCCAGAATCCCAATGGCCATACTTGAATAGGCGATCATCTTGTAACCAAACACCGGCCGCCGCGCATAGGCCGCAATCAATTCGCTGACCACCCCCATGCCGGGCAGGATCATGATGTAAACGGCCGGGTGCGAGTAAAACCAAAAGAAATGCTGGAAGAGTAGGGGATCGCCTCCCAAGCTCGGATCAAAGATCCCGATATGGAACGCGCGCTCGATAATCAATGCAAAAAGTGTTATCGCCAGAACCGGCGTCGCCAGAACCAAAATCAGGCTCGTGGCGTAGAGGGACCAAACGAAGAGCGGCAGTTTCATCCAAGTCATTCCCTCGGCGCGCTTCATATGGGTCGTCACGATGAAATTGAGTCCTGTCAGAATTGACGAAAACCCGGCGACAATAACGCCCGTGACCGCCAATTCGACGTAACTGTTCGAGAACATGGTGCTGTAAGGCGTATAGAACGTCCAGCCCGTGTCGACGCCGCCGATAAACAACGCGGTCAGTGTGATCAATGCGCCGGCAATAAAGAGATACCAACTCAAGAGATTCAGCCGCGGGAAGGAGAGATCGTCGGCGCCGATCATCAACGGCAGCAAGAAATTGCCGAGTGTTGCCGGGATTGAGGGAATCAAAAAGAACCACACCATCACCACGCCGTGTGCGGTGAACGCTTTATTGTAGAGTTCCGCCGAAACCAAAGATGCGTGTGACGAAAGGAGAGCAAAGCGGATAATCGCCGCACCGGCGGCACCGACAATAAAGAAGAGCGTGATCGTCAGGGCATAAAGAATTCCGATCCGCTTGTGATCGGTGGTGAAGAGCCAGGCTTTCCAGTCCCAGAGCGGTGTCAAATAACTCTTCGTCATGGTGTGCCCGCTTTCAAATACTCGATGAGTGCGGCGAGTTCACGCTCGCTCAATTGGCCTTGAAACGTTGGCATGACCGCGGAATATCCGGCGACGATCTCACGGTTGGGATCGACCAGGGACCGGCGAATGTAGTTTTCGTCGGCGATCACATGCTTGCCTCCTTGCAGAGCGACACTTTGTCCGTAAAGGTGTGTGAGAGGCGGGGCGGTCGGTCCCGAGTGGCAGGCCGCGCATTGATGCTTAATGTAAATGTCTTTTCCGAGATGAACCGACGAAACGCTTGCCGTGCGATTGCGATAGTCCTCGGCCGACACGACGTCGAGAGTGGCGCGCATCGTGGCATGATCTAAACCACAATACTGGGAGCAAAGAATTTCGTACTGGCCGATCTTTTCCGGTACGAAGGCCAATGTCGTATACCGGCCGGGCAAAACGTCTTGTTTGATCCGCAGTGCGGGAATATAAAAGCTGTGAATAACATCTTCCGAAGTCATGATGAGCCGGACAGGTTGACCTAGGGGCACAATCACGCGGTTGATATTGTCGCCATAGCGCGGATCGTGAACGGTCCACATCCACTGCTTGGCAATGATAAAGATCTCGGGCGCATTGCGGTTAGCCAACGTCAGATGATAAAACAGCCGCGCGGACCAAAAAAAGATGCCAAAGCCCACGAGAAAAATAATTCCCATGACGACGAGTTCGAGACGGCGGGCTTTCTTGGGGGGATTCGTGCGGTCAACTTGGCTGCCCTTGTAGTAGCGCCAGCAGAAGAGCACGATCGTGAACCAAACCGCCACCACGAGGAGCGTCGACATTCCCAGCAAAGCGAGGCTGACATGGTCGATCTGATGGGCGGTCTGTGATATGGCGGCTGGAAATTCCATCACTTTGTCTCCGCGTGCTTGACTAAATAGTCCATGGCTCGTTCGATCGGCACTTGCGAATACCCATTCTCGCTGTACTTAAAAATTTCCAACTTCCGGCTCTGCTCCTCGCGGAGTTTAGCCGCCTTTTCTCCCGATTCAAACTCAACTTGATCCCGCGGCGAATGACTGGGCAGGGCCAGTGGGGAGCTGCCTGACTCCGAAAAATGGCGCTGCAGTCCATAAACTATTAAACATATAGTGAAGAAGCTTAGGGCGAGACCGGTTGCGGTGGCAAGCACGGGTTTGACGGAATAATTCATCGCGGTCCTCCTGGCAAAACCATCCACGCAATGTAGACAAATTGACTGACTACCGTGATCACGCCGAGGCTGCGCGTGAAAGTGACGGAGCGCTTGAATTTGCGGAAAAGCAGCGCCGGAATCGGAAGTACCGCCTGCATAATAATCACCGCCGTTAAGAGTTGGCGCCAAGGCGTGTTCGCCCGCATGAGATACCAGTCCGCTTCGTGCGGTAAATTCCCTGTCCAATTGACGAGATATTGCATAAAGACGAGATAGGTCCAAGATCCGATCAACGCCAGGAAGACCGAATTGATGTTGATCAAATGTGGCGAATCCGTCACGGTTACCGTGCGCGCGCCGAAGGCAAGCAGCGCCGCCGAGGCGAAAAAAATTGCGCCGAAGGCCGTTGAGTGAAACTCCGGATCGAGACTCATCACCCAATCAAATGAAGCGAAGCTTACGACGAACAGCAAGAGCGCTAGCATCCAGGCGCCGCCCCCGACGCGGCGTTGCCGGAGCGCCAGTAGTCCGAGGATCAAGAGATAGAAAAATCCGCGGACCGCAAAGAAATCTGGACTTAAATATTTCGCGCGAAAGGCGGGTTGCGGCACATTCATCCAGGGATAAATATGTGACAAGCACAATACCACTATTAAAAACAAGACGGCGAGCGCCGGAGCAAAATAGAGAGGAGACCGGCGCGGAAGCCCTTTCGCCCACTGTGGCTTCACCAAGCGCTCAAAGCTTTCGAGCGTCAGCAAGCCGGAGAGCAGAGCGAAGCCGAGAACGAATAAGAGTAAAATGAACTTCATGGCTTCTCCTTCGCGGAGAGCGCCGTGTTCGGAAAGTGCCGGCTCAGTTGCAAAGCGCGCACATAGTACGCAATGGCCCAGCGGTCGCGCGCGGGAATTCGTCCCGCCATTCCCATCATTTGTCCTTTTCCCTGAGCGATTTGCCGTTCGATCTCATTGATCGTCATTCCGCGGACAAAGTCGGTGTGATAACTCGGGGGCGGGATCAATCCGCGTTGTACGGCAATCCCGTCGCCGTCGCCGCCAAGCCCGTGGCAGACCGCGCAGTAAATCGCAAAGTGTGCGCGCCCTTGCTCGAGGACCTCGGCGGTGAGAGCGGGCGCGGTTTCTTCGCGGGCACTCTCTTGACTGACGACACCTTCGGGCAGTGCGCGCGCACCGCCTGCGGCGTAGGGATTGACTCTAGGTTGGCGCTGCAACTTCGGTTGGCATCCGGAGAGCGCACAAAGCGTCAGGCAGGCGAAGAGCCGTCTCATTGCGGCACCTCCCGGATCACATCGGCGCCGAGAGCTTTCAGCTGCTCAAAGGACGTGTCGGCCGCGATCCAAAATTCATGGCGAGTGAGATCGACATGAGTGAAAGCTTCGTGGTGCAGCCACGGCAGGCGGAGAACGCCCATCCAGCCCACGAAGACAAAGAGCGCGGTACACAGAACGGTGAGCACAAAAGTCACCGGTACAAATGCGGGCCAGCTGAAGAGCGGACGCCCACCCACCCAAAGGGGCGCGTCCCAAACACTCGCGTCAACTTGCATAAGGAACGCGCCCAGCAAGCCTATGATGGCACCGGTCAAGCCGATGGCCGGAATACCCGAGCGGGCGACGTGCTTTTCGTCGAGCAGTTCGTCGATTTCATAGGGAAGATACAATTCGAATTTCTCGCCGCTTGCGCGTAATTTTTCGATGGCTTGAACGAAAACTTCGCGATTGCTGAAAGCGGCGTAAATCATGTGTACTCCGCCTCCGCGTATTCGCGTTCTTTGCGCAATTCGGTGATGGGAATCAGCGGCGCCGTCCGGGCAAAGAGAAGATAGGCAAGAGCGAACACTCCCATGGAGCCGAACAGCGTGAGCCAATCCCAGACCGTGGGCACAAAAACGTGCCAGCGCGATGACATAAAATCGTGGTGGAGGCTGCCGACAACGATCACGAAGCGTTCGGACCACATCCCGACGTTAATAAAAAGGCTGATGATAAAAAGAATGACCGGCGATTGACGGACTCCGCGAAGCCAAAACAATTGCGGAATCATCACATTGCAGACGATCATTAACCAGCCGACGATGCCGTAAGTTCCGAAGAAGCGGCTGTGGAGCTCGGAAAGTTCGGCAGGGTCACCCGAATAAAATGAGCTAAACGTTTCACAGACATAACCGTAGGTCACGAGAAGCGACATCGCCAGCGTGAAGCGCGCGCAAAGATCCAAATGCCGGACCGTAAGTACGTGTTCGAGTTTTAACATTTTGCGGATGATGACGGCGAGGGTCAGCACCATGGCAAAGCCGGAGAATATAGCCCCGGCCACGAAGTACGGCGGAAAGATCGTCGAATGCCAGCCCGGCACAAGTGCCGCCGCGAAGTCCATTCCGACGACACTGTGCACGGAAATCACGAGGGGAGTCGCAACGCCCGCAAGAATTAAGTACGCCGAGCGATAGTGGCGCCACTGGTCGCCGCTGCCGCGCCACCCGAGGGCCAAGACGGCATAGATGCGTTTGACCCAGAGTTTGTCGGCGCGGTCGCGCAGGTACGCCAGATCGGGAATGAGTCCCAGATACCAAAACAAAATCGAGACGGTAAGATAAGTGAAGACGGCGAAGACGTCCCAGACCAACGGGCTCCGAAATTGCGGCCAGAGTTTCATCGTGTCGTGGTAAGGAAGCAACCAATAGAAATACCACGGCCTCCCAAGATGTAAGAGGGGAAACATGCCCGCGCAGATCACGGCGAAGATGGTCATGGTCTCGGCCAGCCGATTGACGGCGGTCCGCCATTCCTGCTGGCAAAGAAATAAAATCGCCGAGATAAAAGTTCCCGCATGGCCGATCCCGATCCACCACACGAAATTCACGATCGCGAAGCCCCAGGCGACCGGCACGTTGACGCCCCAGACGCCAACGCCTTTCGCGAGCAACCAGTAGACGGCAATCGTAAAACCGATCGCGAACAGTGCGCTCAGCGCGAGAGCGCCTTTCCAGGGCCAACCGCCTGTGGCGCGGGTCTGGACGATCATGTGCCGTCTCCTTCAATCTCCGCTAAATAGGTTGTGCGCGGATGCGTGCCGAGCTCCTCGAGCAGAGTGTAGTGCCGCGGACTCTCGCGCTGGCGGCGCACCTCGCTACCTTCTTTGCGCAAGTCTCCGAAGACGATGGCGTTCGCGGGACAAGTCCGCTGACACGCCGTCTGGACCTCATTCGCGGCGATTTCGCGTTTTTCATTCAGGGCGAGCTTGCGGGTGGCGTTGATCCGCTGCACGCAGTACGTGCATTTCTCCATCACTCCGCGCGGCCGCACGGACACGTCGGGATTGTTGAGCAAATTGGAGATCGGATCATTCTTCGCATACTGCAGAAAATTGAAACGGCGGACTTTGTACGGACAGTTGTTAGAGCAATAGCGCGTGCCGACGCAGCGGTTGTAAATCATTTGATTGAGACCGCCGTTGCCATGCACGGTTGCGCCTACGGGGCACACGGCTTCACAGGGCGCCTGTTCGCAGTGCATGCACGGCACCGGCTGGAAATGCGCTTGGGGATCGCCGGACGCGCCGGAATAATACCGATCGACGCGAATCCAATGCATCTCGCGGCCGAGGAGCACTTGCTCATGACCAACAACCGGAATGTTATTTTCCGCCTGACAGGCAATGACACACGCGCCGCACCCGATACAGCTGTCGAGATCGATGACCATTCCCCAGGCGTTGTTGAAGTCGTCGGGCAACGGACTATACAGCCCGGTGCCGGGCGACTTGGTGCGCGCACGGGGATTTTTTAGGGAAACAGTTTGGATGATGTTTTCGCTCGTAATTTCCTGATGCTCTTGCGTGCAAGCGACCTGCGAGGATTTTGTGAGCGTCTTGAATTTGGCGGTGAGGTAGCGTGGCTGTTCGGCGGACCACAGCTCCGCGGCCGAGTATCCTTTTGGTTGGCTCGTGTCGGTCAGAAAGTCTTCGCCATATCCGAAAAACAAGGTGACGACCTTTTTGGGTTGCCCGGGCTGAATCCAAATCGGGCCTTCGAGCTGGGCGTTTTCCACTTCGAGATGCAGCCATTGACCGTTTCGCAATTTGTGATCGGAGGCGAAGCGCGGACTGACCCAAATCACATTCTGCCAGCTCACTCGGGTGAGCGGATCGGGCCACTCGCGTAGCCAGGCGTTCTGCGTGAAAGCGCCATCGTGAACTTTAATATCGGGGCGAAAGCAGACAATCACTTCATCCAGCGCCGGCATGGGGGCCGGCGGAGGAACCGTGAGGCGTTGTGGGGCAGGAGCTGATTCCACACGGTGAGGCTCGGAAACGATCCCGCGCTGCAAACTCTTCCGCCAATCTTGCGCAAACGATTTTCCGAATCGCGTTTGCCAGTAGCGTGCGACAAGGTCATGGGCCGCAGTCTGCTTTCCCGTTGTCAAGTACTCGGCAATTTCATGGAGGCTGCGAGTGTCGTAGAGAGGCGTAATCAACGGTTGGGCAATGGACGGAGTTCCGTCAAACGCCAGCGCATCGGTCCATGTTTCAAGGCCATGCGACATCGGAAGATGCCATTCACAGAGACGCGCGGTCTCGTCGGCGAAGAGCGACAGGCGATAGGAATGCTTAGCGCGCTTGATGAGCGACGCCAGGCCGAGCGCGCGCGGGGCTCGCGCGGCCGGATTGCCTCCGCAAATCAGCAAGTGCTCGACTTCGCCTTTTCCGAGGGCGGCGGTCAGTTCGCCGAGGGCCTTCGGGCCGAGATTCGCGCTCCAGCGCGGATCACGCATTTCGCGCACGCACTCCCGGCCCCACTGCCGATTGAGTCTGCGCGCAAGTTCATGTAGCGCCTGCGGTTGGTGATCGCCGGCGACAAAGGCGCATCGGCCGGGCGCCGCACGCACCGCCGCCTCAAGTTGTTGGAGAAAATCGGAGGACACGCTGATCTGATTTGACAGTGCCAGGTCTAGGTTTTCGGCGAAGCGCGCCAATTCTCCCGGCGTCATGGCCTTGCGCACGGTCGCGGAAAATCCCGTCAAGCTGGCGCTGCATTCCGCGACGAACAATTGATTTAGTTTTCCTGAAGTTTCACCCTGCCGCCGGGCCTTGGTGAAATCGCGCACGTAAGTCAGCGGAAATTCCGGTGAGGAGAAGATGTCGGCATCAAGAGCGACGATGACTGCGGCACGCTCGAAATCGTAAATGGACATCCACTCGCGCGGGACAACCATTGGACTGTATTGCACCCATCGCAGCGCCGGAAGTTTGCGTTGAAGATCGTGCATTTGCGCTTTCAACGTGGGCGAAGTGCTGGCTTCCGTCAGAATCCAAATGCCACGGCCACTGCCGGCGCGTAGATCGTGGAGAGCTTGAAAGGCCTGATCCCAATTCGAGGCCTCTCCGCGAAGGGTGACCTGACGTGCGCGCGACGGATTGTAGAGACTGTAGACGTAAGCCTGATGAATCGCCGAAGCGGCGCCTCCGCCCATCGCCGGATGCAAAGGATTGCCGTCAGCGCGAGTAGGGCGGCCCATATGATTTTCAACAATCAGTCCGTGTGCGAGGCCGTCGATCACTTGGGCTGTGGCAAAATGCAGAGGATGGCCGGGAATCATGTCTTCCGGTTGCCGCACATACGGAAATATCATTTCGCGCGGCGCACGCACGCACGCCGTGACTCCGGCCAAGGCCAGTGTCGCACTGGCCAGTTTAAGAAACTCGCGCCGGGGCAGGTAGGGCGGCCACTCGCTTGCGCCCTCATTGAATTCGTCTACCTGTGACATATGGTGCAGTTCCTCAGTTTGAGTTGCGGATCCGATTGCTCGTGGCACTTCACGCAATCCTTCATGCGGAAATCGTGCTTTTGTACGATCGAAGTCATATGTTCGACATCGCCATGGCAGGTGGTACAACTGATGCCCTTCGCGACATGAACGCTGTGATCGAAGTAGACATGATCGGGCAAGTTGTGAACGCGAATCCATTCGAGCGATTGGTTGTGGGCCCAACTCGCGCGCACGGACTTAAGAATTTCAGCTTGTGACCAAACGGTCGCATGGCAGCCCATGCAAGTCTGTGTGTCGGGAAAGCCCGCGCTTGACGAACGTTCCGCAGTGAAATGACAAAAACGGCAATCGAGCCCCAAACCCTGCACGTGATGTTTGTGGCTGAACTGAAGAGGTTGCTGAACTTCAATATTCACGCCTGTCGAGTAGGAGGTATCGGCGACAAAGGAGACAACAATCAGCGCGGCGACGGCACCGATAACTAACGCCAGCACAAACAATCGAGCGAGGTTATTGATTCCGGGCGAAAACAGCTGACTCAACGAGAAGCTCCTTCAGAGTGTGACGGCCAAAATTGGACATGGGCCGGCACTATATATAGATGTGCGAAATGCGTACCCGCCGTTATGGTATGTCGCTTGCTCCACTTTACGGGCAATGGTACTGAGCAACGATTTGTCGCCTCTCAAAAGTAAGCCGATGGCCGCCATCGGCCCCGATTTGTTCACGATTTTTCGCAATTGGACGCGGCTCACGACGGATTCTTTCGGCAACTGCCGGGGGCGTGATCAGGAGGGGCTACATTGCGCTAACACGCTTCTGATCTCTCACATGCAGCTTTTGGTAAACGGCAAACCATTGCAACGGCTGTTCGCCGCGCAGACCTCCGCCACACAGTGGAATGCGGTCGCTGCGATTCCCGGCTCGAATGAGCAGGGAAATCTTCCAAAGGGACATCTCCCACGCTGCTCAACGGAAGTTTGTCTTGGCCGGACGGTCGAGCGCGGACTCACCGAACGCATAGTTCTGCGCAATCACGATTGTGAACGCGAGTCGCACGTGAAACTTCAGCTCGAACTGGCCGCGCCAATCGCCGACGCCATGCTGGATAGCGAATTAAAAAAAGAACGCAGCTGGCATGATTCCCTTAAGCCCAGAAAAATGAAGCGCTCGCAGACACATTTCGAACTCATATTTACAAAGCGCTTCGGCCGCGCCAAACGGGTGCCGCGCAACTTGGTGCTTAAATCGCGGCTGCACGAAGGCAGTCCCATCGAGCGCGGGTTCACGTTGACGGCCATCGTCACGAAGGGCCGGACCTATGTTCGCCGTATGACGGTCACGTCGCGGCACAAAACGAGCCTCAGCATCGAGGTGACAATTCCGCCCCTGCACGAATTTGAGTTGACCAATTATTACGATATTCTTGTAGACGGTTACAGGTTGCCGGCTCCGCGCGCGAGCCACAAAACCCTCGAGAGCGCGATCGCTTCGGCTCAGTCATTGAAAATACCGCAGTTTCATTCCAGCAATCCGCACCTCGATTTGATGGTGGCGCAAGCCTTGATAGATCTCGAGTCGCTGAGGTTATCGTTACCGTGGAAACGATTCGGCCTCGCGGATGGAATCACCGCGGGAATCCCGCGCTACATCGGCGTCTTCGGGCGCGACACTCTGATTTCGGGCTGGCAGAGCGCGATGTTCGAACCGGAGCGCTTGCAGCGGGATATCACCCGCCTCTCGGGGCTTCAGGGCCGGCGCTTTCGGCCGGAGTGCGAGGAGGAACCGGGCCGATTTTTTCATGAGCAGCGCCTAAACCCGGAGTCGCTCATCGGCCACATGAACCGCGCCCTCTATTACGGCGATGTGACGTCGACACCGTTTTATGCGATCGCCTTGTCGAGCTATTTGCGCTGGACCGGTGATCGCCGTTTTCTGCAACGCCATGAGCACTCGTTGCGCCGCTCGTGCGAATGGATTCTCAGCAAACTGGATCGCGGCAATGGATTTATCTACTACGATCCGCCGCAAACCGGCAGGCGGGATACGGTCCGCAATCAGGCGTGGAAGGACTCAGGCGATGCGATTGTCGATGAGCGCGGCCGAATTTGCGTTCCGCCGCTCGCATTGTGTGAAATTCAAGGCTATGCCCATCGCGCGCTCCGTGAGGCGGCAACGGTTTTAAAAAATATCCGCGGCTTTCACGAAGGGGACCGTTACCTCGCGGCCGCTGAAAAACTCAAAACCGATTTCAACACGTATTTCTGGATGCCTAAAGAGAAGATGTTCGGCCTCGCCCTTCAAGGCAAGCACGGCGACCCGATTCGTGCCATCGCGAGCAATGCGGGCCATTGCTTGAGCACCGAGATCATTGACAAGAAATATATCGCTCCGGTCGTAGAATGCATGATGAGCCGGCATATGTTTTCGGGCTGGGGTATCCGGACACTTTCCAGTGCTAATCCGGCCTACGATCCATTTTCCTACCATCGTGGCAGCGTGTGGCCGGTCGAAAACGCCGAAATTGCCAACGGCATGGCCCTTTGCGGATTTCATAAGGAAGCGAACCAAGTCGCGCAATCGCAGCTCAATCTGGCGATGTTCTTTCCCGATTTCCGGCTGCCCGAGGTGGTGACGGGTCATGCGGCAAGCGAAGCTTCGACGCCTGGGCTCTATCCCTACGCCAATCTTCTACAGGCCTGGTCGGCCTCGGCCGTCTGTCAAATGGTGCAAACCCTGCTTGGAATTTATGCGCGCGCCGATGAGCACAGACTCATGATTGATCCGCGCTTACCCGAGTGGCTGGAGCGCGTGACCCTGCAAAATATCAATTTCGCTGACGGCACCGTTGACTTGGAATTCGAGCGGAAGTCAGAGACCAAGACGGAAGTGCGCGTGCTTAAGAAAAAGGGACGCTTTAAAGTGGACGTGCGCTAATCCTGCGAAAACGGCACGGCCGTCATCAGAGCGTTCGCGGCTTGCCGCGAGTCGAGGCGCGTGTGCTGCACGACGATCGGCACATCGGCTTCAAGCGCCCATGCAAAGTCGGTCGCGCGCGGAACGGGCTCAGGCTCTTGCAACGAATTCAATCGTACATGCTTCGTTCTTTGCGCGCCGACTTCCAGTTTGTAAGGTCCGGCCGGCTCGCGGTCGGTGAAATAGAGGGTCAGACGGCAATGCGCCGGCGCTTCGGCCGTATTTAAGATACATAAGGCTTCGTGACTTTCCAATTCCGGACTGTCGGCGTGACTCCAGCCGGGGATGTGTCCTTCGGCTCCGGCCCAATGGGTTTTGCCTAGAGATTTCATTGCGGTTTTCCTTCCCTTAGAAATTCATCGATCACTTGCGCGAGATGCAAAGGGCGATGGCCAGTGCCTTGCCGGATTTGTTCGCGGCAGCTAAATCCATTCGCAATTAAGAGAGTATCTTTACCAGCTTGCCGGAAAGCCGGCAATACAGCGCGTTCGCCGATCGCCTGCGAGATATCAAAGTGCTTGGCTTCAAAACCAAATGAACCCGCCATTCCGCAACATCCTGAGCTGAGGACATTCGCGTTCACATGCATTTTTTTGAGGGCTTCTTCGTCGCAGGCGAAATCCAATACGGATTTATGGTGGCAATGCCCTTGAACAAGCGCTGGGCGCGTGACCTGAGGCCATTCGAACTCTGGGGCGCGCTGGACAAGAAATTCGCCGATCATAAAACTTTGTTTGCTCAAGCGATTGGCGTCTTGATCGTGCGGAAATAAATTCTTAAGTTCGTCGCGGAACACCGAGGCACAACTTGGTTCCATAAAAACAATGGGAACGCCCGCGCGAATCGGTTCCCGCATGCCATTTAGAATCTTTTTGAGTCTGCGCTGCGCCTGCGAAACAAAACCGTAGTCGTAAAGTGGCCGCCCACAACAGTACGGCTTATCCGGAATGCTCACCGAAAAGCCCGCGGCTTCAAGTACGCGTTGGGCTGAGGCCGCAATCGCCGGCTCAAAATAGTTGGTGAATGTATCCGTCCACAATATGACCGGTGAGCCCATGCTCCTTGTCGGTTTAAACCGTGACCGGAACGTCGCGCGCGCAAAGGCCGGCATTTCCCGCGCCGTTGAAATGCCGGCGAATTTTTTGGCGAGTGAGCCTAGGCCTGGCGCGCGCATTATAAGATTCGTCAGGCCCGGCATGAGGCCGGCGACCCGCGCGACATTCATAATTTGTCCCATGGCAAACGCCGAACGTGGGCGAAAATGAGTCTTGTAGTAATGCGCCAGAAACTCGGATTTGTACGTCGCCATGTCGACATTCACTGGGCAATCGCCCTTGCAACCCTTGCACGCTAGACACAAATCCAGCGCGTCCTTGACCTCGGGGCTATTCCATTTGGCGGTGACAGTTTCTCCGCGGAGCATTTCAAACAGTAAATGCGCGCGCCCGCGTGTGGAATGCTTTTCGTCGTGCGTGACCTGGTAACTCGGACACATGACGCCGCCGCCCTCCCGTCGGCAAAGGCCGACACCGACGCAGCGGAGAGCCGCGCGCGAAAAGGCGCCATGATCTTCAGGAAAATGAAAAAGCGTTTTAGGTTCCCAAGGTGCGTATTGTGTACCGAGACGGAGATTTTGCGTGTTTTTGAACGGGCGCACGACCTTTCCCGGATTCATGCGGTTGAGCGGATCCCAAATGTCTTTGAACTCGGCAAACGCTTTTACAATCTCAGAGCCGAACATCACGCCGAGGAATTCGGCCTTGGATTGACCGTCCCCGTGCTCGCCTGAAAGTGAACCTCCATATTCGTGTACGAGTTCCGCGGCTTCTCCTATGAAGCTGCGATATTTTTGAATTCCATCTGCGGTCACTAGATCAAAATTGATGCGTGTATGGATGCAGCCCTGGCCGAAATGGCCATAGAGCGCGCCCCGATAGCCAAATTTGGCGTAGAGTTTATTGAGGTCACGTAAGTAGTCTCCGACCTTGTCGGGAGGCACGGCCGAATCTTCCCAACCTTCCCAGGTATCCGCTTGGCCAGGCACATAGGCCGTCGCGCCAAGGCCGGACTCACGGACTTTCCAAATGTGGTCCTGGCCGTCTTTGTCAGTCACGAGCTTCACATCTTTGAATTCCTCATAATGGCGGGCTTCTTTTTTGAGAGCTTCGGCCCTGACGAGCAGCTGATCTTTGTCATCGTCACCCAATTCGACAATTAACCAAGCGTTGCCATTGGGCATCCAATCCAGCGACGACTCGCTCATATGTTTTGTGCGAATATTTTCAACGAGAAAATGGTCTATCCCCTCGAGGCCAATCGGATTGTGTTTCAGAATTTGCGGGATTGCGTGGCCTGACGCCCACAATTCCAGAAAACCTATGACGACGAGGCACCTGTGTTTCGGGTCATGCACGAGCCGCACTTTGGCTTTCAAAACTGTGGCACAAGTCGATTCCGTTCCCACAAGGGCGCGCGCGATATGGAATTGGTTTTCAGGTAGAAGCTCCGGCAAATTGTAGCCCGACACGCGCCGGGGAATATTCGGGAAGCGGCGCCGGATTTCATCCGCATATTTTTCGCCGAGCTTTTTCAACCGGCTGAGAATTTCTCCCTCCCGGCCGGGATGCATTAGCGCGGTTTTAAGTTCCTCGGCCGAAGTTTTTTTGGCGAGCATTTGTGTTCCGTCGTAGGTGACGATGTCGAGCTCGTGAACATTCTCCTCGGTCTTACCGGCCATCAGTGCGTGCACGCCGCAGGAGTTATTGCCGATCATTCCGCCGAGCGTGCATCGATTGTGGGTCGAGGGATCGGGGCCGAAGGTGAGGCCGTGCTCTTTAGCGGCGTTACGTAAGTCATCCAAGACAAGCCCCGGTTGAACCACGGCGTATTTTTCTTGCGCATTGATTTCCAGAATGCGGTTGTAGTGCGGCGACATATCCATGACGATTGCCGTGTTGCAACACTGACCGGCGAGACTCGTTCCGCCCCCTCGGGAGAGCACCGGAAGCTCGAGCCGGCGGCAGATGGCCAGCGTTTCGAGGATATCGTCGTCTGAGCGGGGCTTCACCACGCCGATCGGTACTTGCCGGTAGTTCGACGAATCGGTGGCGTAGAGCGCTTTGGTTCCTGAATCGAAAAAGGTCTCGCATTTGAGCGAATGGAATTCGGACTTCAATTGGGCTTCGGTCATACGGCATATCTTTCTGCATCTTCAAATTTAAATTCCAATCCGTGACCGTTGCGGCCGAGATCTGGCGTAAGCCAGCCCGCTTTGGGCTCGGGGACCCCGTCAAATAAGCGTTTCTCAATGCGTGCATGGTCAAAGAAATATTCGACATGCCTGAGGCCAGCGACCGAGCAAGCGGGTGAAACGTGCAGCGCGGGCGCACAGTGGCTCGAAACCGGGATATTGTACGCCTCGCACAAATGGGCACATTTCAAGAATCCGGTTAAGCCTTCGCAGCGGGTAATATCGAGCTGCAGAACGTCGGCCGCGTCGCCGGCGAGAAAGCGCCGGGCATCGTCGACATTGTAGACATACTCTCCGGTCGTCAGATAAATTCCCGAAGGAAACTGCATCTTGAGATCATGCATGCCCTCGATATCTTGTGCGAAGATGGGCTGTTCAAACCAGCCGATATTCAATTCCTTCAGAATATCGGCGATCTCTCGTGCGGTCATAAGGTCATACGCTTCATTTGCGTCAACAAACAGTTTCATGCCGTCGCCGCACCAACGGCGGACGTGAGTCAGCCGCTCAAATTCCACCTCGGGCGGAGCACCGATTTTAATTTTAACCTTTTTAAAGCCGGCTTCACGCCAAGCCGCAATTTGGTTTTCGAGCTGCGGCATGCTGTAGTTGGTAAAGCCTCCGCTGCCGTAGGCCTCCACTTTTTCGCGCGAGAGGCCTAACAAATATCCGAGTGGAACATTCAAGAGCTTGGCTTTTAGATCCCAAAGCGCATTATCGATCGCGGCGATGGCCATCGAGCCTTCGCCCGTGCGGCCTTCATTGCGGATGAGCCGTACCAGTTTGCCCCAAATTTTTTCGATCTGAAAGGCGTCTTCATCTACGGCGCCTTTTTTGATCAGGTCCCCAATGAAATCGCGCAAGCCCTTGTTGCCATATGTATATCCCAGTCCTGTTTCCGTTCCTGAAGACAGAGTGACTAATATTAACGTCGTCGATTGCCAGTTGAGTGTGCCGTCGGATTCTGGAGTCTCCGTGGGAATTCTGTATGCGCGAACATCAAATTCAGTAATCCGGTGTGCGACCATGCCAACTGATTGAGCATGGCCCGTGCCATCGGGCATATTAATTGCTCGCTCTCATGGATATGGCAATGACTGCAGGTGACGTACTCGTCGAAACTCTTATAAATTGGAATGTCGAAGTTATATTTGGAATTCCGGGTGACGGAATCAATGGAGTGATCGAAGCGCTGCGCAAGCGACAAGATAAAATTCGCTTCATTCAAGTGCGCCACGAAGAAGCCGCGGCATTCGCGGCTTGTGGATACGCGAAGTTCACCAACCGGTTGGGCGTGTGTCTCTCGACGTCGGGGCCCGGAGGAATTCACCTCTTGAATGGACTCTATGATGCCAAGTTAGATGGTCAGCCCGTACTGGCCATCACGGGCATGCAGTTCTCCGATTTGATCGGCACGCACACGCAACAAGATGTCGAACTGGATAAACTCTATCAAGATGTCGCGGTTTTCAACGAACGAATCATGAGTCCCGCGCATGTCCGTAACATCGCGGAGTTGGCGTGCCGGGTTGCACTCACGAAAAAAGGGGTCGCGCATATTTGTTTGCCGGTCGATATTCAAGAGCAGACGGTCGAGAAACACAATCCGCGCAATGTGCCGGGCCACATTTCGGATGTCCCAGCTTATCCGCCGTTGATTCCGGACAATGAAAGTCTTGTGCGCGGAGCCGAGATATTGAATCAAGGCGGCAAAATCGCGATTCTCGCAGGCCGGGGAGCGCTTGGCGCGACCGACGAACTCGAAAAGATCGCGCACAAATTAGGTGCTCCGGTCATCAAAGCACTGCTGGGTAAAGCGGCGGTTCCCGATGATAGTCCGTATACAACGGGCGGCATAGGCCTACTCGGCACCTTGCCATCGCAAGAGGCGATGGAAACGTGCGATACTCTGCTGATTGTCGGCAGTTCATTTCCATATATCGAATTTCTTCCGAAGCCCGGTCAGGCGAAGTGCGTTCAGATCGACAGCGATCCCACGCGCATTGGCCTCAGATATCCGGTCGATGTCGGCATTGTCGGGGATAGTGCCGCTGCACTCCGTGGTTTACTCAGTTTGGTTGAAGAGAAGGATCAGGATTTTCTCACGACCGCACAAAAAGGCATGGAGAAATGGCGTGAAACGATGGCTGAGCGCGAAGCCCGCAAAGATATGCCGATGAAACCGCAAGTGATTGCCGGCGAAATCGGCAAGCGCTTGAATTCGGATGCGATTGTGACCTGCGATTCGGGCACGATCGCGACCTGGTGGGCGCGGCATATTCCCGTCAAGCGCGGGCAAATGCATTCGCTCTCGGGAAATCTCGCGACGATGGCGAACGGCTTTCCGTACGCGATCGCCGCGCAAGTGGCTTATCCCGACCGCCAAGTTGTCGCGTTTGTCGGCGACGGCGGCTTTTCCATGCTCATGGCCGAACTCGCGACCTGCATCAAGTACAAGCTTCCGATCAAAGTGTTTATCATAAAGAACAACACTTTGGGCCAAATCAAGTGGGAGCAAATGGTCTTTAACGGGAACCCCGAATATGCCTGCGATTTGCAGCCGATCGATTTTGCGAAATTGGCGGAGGCGTTCGGCGCGTCGGGGTTCACGGCCGATAAACCCGAGGAGTGCGGCGACGTGGTCGACCGCGTATTGGCGGCACCGGGTCCCGTGGTTTGCCAAGCGGTTGTCGATCCTTTCGAGCCGCCTTTGCCTCCCAAAATCACTTTGAAACAGGCGGCGCATTTCGCCGAAAGCCTTGCCCGCGGTGAGCCGAATCGCATGAAGATCATTTCAACCGTTCTGGCTGACCGCGTCCGCGAACTCATATAAAGGGATGGATCGTTTTGCCAAATGATTCACGAGTTGTAGTCGTCACAGGAGCCTCCGCAGGCGTTGGGCGGGCGATTGCACATGAATTCGGCCGGCATGGCGCTAAGGTCGCACTGATCGCCCGCGGCCGCGAAGCGCTTGAGCAGGTGAAATTCGAAATTGAGCAATTGGGAGGCGAAGCATTTGTCGCCGTTGCCGACGTCTCCTCCTGGGACAAAGTTCTGCAGGCGTCGCAGGACATTCTTGCGCAGTGGGGACATATCGATGTTTGGGTCAACAATGCGATGGTCTCTGTCTTTGCTCCGGTCGCTGAAACTACGGCCGAAGAGTATCGTCGGGTCACCGAGGTGACTTATTTAGGTTATGTGCATGGCACGCTCGCGGCCTTGCAGCACATGCGCGCGCGCAGTCAGGGTGCAATCATTCAAATTGGATCGGCGCTCGCGTATCGCAGCATTCCTTTGCAGTCCGCCTATTGCGCGGCCAAGCATGCGATTTTGGGATTTACCGAATCCCTGCGGGTCGAACTGCTTCATGACAAGAGCCCGATCACAGTGACCATGGTCGAGCTGCCAGCCGTCAATACGCCACAGTTCCGGTGGGTGCGCTCGAAGCTGCCGAATAAGCCGCAACCCGTGCCCCCGATTTTTCAGCCGGAGGTTGTCGCTCGCGCCGTGTATTGGGTCAGTCACGAACGCCTCCGCGAGCTCAACGTGGCATTTCCCGCCTGGAAGGCGATCTTCGCCGAAAAAATCGCGCCAAGTGTCGCGGATCGATATCTAGCCACGAATGGGTATAGGGCCCAGCAGACAGACGAGTTGGCGCCCCCGCATCGAGATGACAATTTATATCACCCTCTGCCGCGGCTCGCGACAACCCACGGAGATTTTGATTCGCGCTCGAGAACCAAGTCTGTATGGTTTTGGTTAATACGAATGCGACATCGGCTCTTGAGATCGGTAGCTCTGGAATAGCACTTGCAGTTCTTTCACGTGCAGCCGTGGAGGAGTCATGAATAAACTTACAGGTTTTTATGTCGTTCTGGTGGCCATGGTCATTTCAGGATCAATCTACTTTGTAATGTCACAACGTCCGAAGGACGCACCGCCGGCGTCAGTTCCCGCGAACAATGAGAGTGTGAGTCGAACTTCTGAGAGGCCGTTCCGGGCGTTTACGAATATGATTCAAGCCGAGAATTACGATATCGGTGGTCCCGATGTCGCGTATCACTCGAAGCAAAGTGCAACCGAAGTGGGAGCGAATTACCGCCCGGACCACATCCATTTCATCCGCGTCACTCCCGACAAAGAGGGCGGTTACGCTCTTGGTGAACTCGAAAAGGGCGACTGGTTCAATTACACAGTCGCCATTTATACTTTGAACGTTGACGGAAGCCTGATCAACGCGAAGATCGAAATTCCGAATACAAGATCGCGCAGCGAAAAGTCCGCATTTCGAGCAGAACTCTAGGTAATGAAAGTCAAGAGTAAGGCCGATCTTATGGCGATGAGCACTCCCAAAAAAATTTGGCTTTCGGCACTCGCGATATTGGTGATTTTAGTTCTTGCGGTTCACTTGCTGATTCCGCAATTGGTCTTGGGCCGTCTCAATGCCTATTTGGAAAATTTCTCGCCGGTTTATAAGTTGCACGTCAACCATCTGGTGCTCAATGTGTTTCGGGGAGCCTATCGATTTGAAGGCGTGAGAGGCGAAATCAAAGCCAACGGCCAGCAATTCCTGGACGCGGGCTGGATTGATGTCTCTATTGCATGGCGAGAGCTGCTTCACGGACGCATCACGACCGACATCGACGTTGAAGAAACAACCGCGGCGCTCACGCGCGAGCTCTTCGATAACTCCAAAGACAAACCCGATGACCGTAAGCAAGAGGGCAAGGCGCTCTCCGATAAATTGTTCCCACTCCGCATCGAAACGGTGAATTTCGAGAATTGCACGATTGAATTTGCGGAAGTGGCCAACCTGCCTAAGGAGTTGCGCTGGCGCTTGTCCGCGGTTGACGGCAAAGTCTCGAATTTAACGGCCACACGCCGGCAGCCCTTCGCGGTCATTTCCGCAACAGGGGCAATGATGGGTTCGTCGACAGTTAAAATCGCTGCCAAAGTGGATCGTCTGGTTGAGCCTATCGACTGGGAAGCCGATGTGGAGATGTTGCATTTCGACATGGTCAAAGCCAATCCTTTGCTTCTTCGTCTGGTGCCGCTCGATTTCGGCTCGGGAAATATGGATCTGTATTTGGAAGCTGTCTCCCGTGCGGGCACTATCGACGGTTACGCGAAACCGTTTTTGCACAACTTAGTGGTGTTGCAGAAAGGCCAGCGCTTTAAAAATGCGCGGCATGTTTTGGCGGAATTTACGGCCGCGATTCTCAATCTGGTTTTACGGACGCCATCCAAAAAAATTGTCGCGGCAAAAATTCCGTTTCACCGGCCAGCCGGAGGCACTGTCTCGGTCGATAAATCGACCTTTGTGGCCACGATCCTTCAGAATGGCTTCAATGGAGGGATTCAGCCGGGGATTGAGGATAAATTTAATTTAGAGTTTCCCCACCATTCCGGGGTCGCTTTTCAACATCAGAGGAATTAGTAATGAAATATCTCTTTTTGATTCTCGCGCTCGTGTCCTGTGCTTCAAAACCGCCGCCTCCGGAATCGCCGGCTTCGACGAAGCATTCGGACACCGCGCCCAAGACCTCGGTTGAAGCCGAGCAGGCGGCCGCCGAGGAAAATGCGGCATTTGTGACTGAGATTCAGTTCAAGAAGATGTCGCCCTCCCTCACGAAGGCGGCACAGGCGAATTTGCAGAAAATGCTCCGTGACGCAAACAAAGCTGGCAAAGTGAAGGAGATTAAAACGGTCGCTTGGGCAGACTCGGAGTATCCTTCTCCCGAGACCAAGAAGCTTTCCAAGAATGATGAGAATCTGGCTGCCCAACGCAATGGTTCCGTTAAAAAGTTTATGACGGCGAAAGCGTCAGGCGTGAAAGTCGAAGTGTATAATATGGCCGTTCGTCCGAATGCGTTTCAGGATTGGCTGAGTACTTCTGATGTGAGAATTAAGCGGGCGCTCGAAACGGCTGGAATCCCCAATACGGCAACGTCCGTGAAGATTCCCGCCAAATCAGGAAAGGCCATTGTCATGGCCATCCTGGAGAAATGATTAATTGCTCTTATCTTTGGATTCAGCGTCGACTTTTTTGTCGTGTTCGACTTTGCCGTCTTTCATCACCTTTTTGGTGTCGGTGACGGTAGCGTCGGCGGAATCGCCGTTTTGGTCTTTAACTTTCTGTTTGTACTTGTGTTCCGTTTTTCTGGTGCCTGTGAAGATATTCTTTGAATGCTTCACTGTTTCCTTCTGCGAGTTTTCAGCATCTGCCGCCAAAGCGATCGATCCCGCGAAAACGAACGGAATGAGAAGTGCGATGAATTTCATTAGTTGCTCCCTGTTTGTTGTTGAGGACCTAAAACCAATATTTAGCGACGCCGTTGAACGCAAAGACGTCGGCATTCGGGCCAATGGTGAACATATAGTTCGCATTTGCGCCGAGGGAGAATTGACTGACGACGGGGATGTCGAAACCAATTTGCGGAACAACTCCGACTTCCCAGGTGTTCGTGTTGCGGACGTTGTCGAGAACCGGACCTGCCCCGAGGCCGATGTAGCTGTCCTTAATGACAGGGATCGTGCCGCCCAAGTTGTAGCTGTATTTTCCGAGTAAACGCGTGCGGGTCAGAGTCGGACTGGTGCTCGAGTGATCGCTGACGTAGCCGCTTAACTCGACTGCAGCACTCCAAGGAATATAGGTCTGCCAGCCATATTCGACACCATAGCTGGTGCCGTTCCGCAGGCCTTGACGAGTGTCGGTGATACCGCCGAAGGCACCAAGAGACGGGGCTCGTTCACCCTCGCTCATCAGCGGACGGGGTTCCGGAAAGGTGCGGGACTCATTTGCAGCGTCGCTCGCCGCGAACGCGTATGTCCCAGACAGACAAAGACAGATCATGATCAGTGTGGCGCGCATAAAAACTCCTTGCGTTATATTCTGCAAGGAGTTTCTGCAAAGTCGCGGCCAGCATTTCTACGAGATGATGTAGTGGGCTCTACCATTGAGAAACGGGGGGTGGTCAGCTCCGGGGCAGAGTTATTTTCTGCGCGCTGGACAATAAGTCGGGCGAGGGCCGATAGAAGGAAATTTGCGGCACACGCCCGGGCGCTTATCGTAGACCGTGCACAATCGGGTAGTGGAGTCGAGAAACTGGCAGTCGCCGTTAGCTTTTGACTGCATCATAAAGAGTCCGGTGCCGTCTCTATAGCTCATGAGGACTCGTTCTTTTCTTAAGCGCTTGAAAAGTTTTTTGTGTGAGCCTGCGGCTTCGTCTTCGGTGCAGAGGCCGAGGCGGACTAAATCTTCGATCGTGACTTCGAGGAGCATGGCACAGCAGTCGGCGTGGCAATTGCGGCAGAGGCTTTCTCTGTATGGGACCCAGGTTGAGGGACGGTCTTTGTCGATCATCACAAAAATTTGACCATGCGGTTCGGGGGCTTGACAACGGTTGGATTAGGATTTTGGATGCTGGTCATTACTTGAGGGGACTATTACGAAATTTTCAAGCGAGCTGCAGCGGTTTATTTTTCAAAATATCGACTCCATTGGCTTAATGGAAGCGCTCCTATTGCTGCGTTCGACTCCAGAACGGCGCTGGACGACGGCAAGTCTATCGCGTGAACTGCGGAACAATCCGTCTTCCGTCGAAAAATACGTAAAAAAATTTGAGGCCATGAAGGTGCTTCGTCAGCAGGGTTCGGAAGAATTTGTTTTTGACGATTCCCGGTCCGAGTACCGCGGTGTCATTGACGAGCTGGTTGAAGCTGATCGAGTGCAGCGCCATAAGGTTTACGAATTAGTTCACTCTCCCCTCAAGAGGGCTCGAGATTTCTCGGATGCTTTTCTGCTTTCAAACCCTGACGGAAAGAAGGAGGACTGAAATGGCTGAAACCATATACCTATTAAGTGCTGCCCTGAGTACGTTTTGCGCCGGTGCCTTGGCCAATGCGTATTGGAAGACGGCAAACCGACTCCTTCTCTGGAGCGCGATTTGCTTCGCTCTTCTTGCGCTTAATAACATTTTCCTATGCGTCGACCTTATTTTATTACCCCAGATGGATCTGCATGGCCTTTTTTGGAGACATTTGATCAGCGCTTCGGCCGGTTGTGCCCTTGTCTACGGGCTGATTTGGGAGTTGCCATGAACTCAATTAGTTTTTTGGGCGGGATCTCGGTCGCGACGTTTTTGGCTTCGGCTTTGTTTTTTCTGAAGTTTTGGAAGGCTTCCCGGGATCGGTTCTTTCTGTATTTTTCGATCGCGTGTGTGTTGATTGCGATGGATCGGTTTGTGTCGCTGTTTATTGTTGGGACTCAGGAATCGATTTGGACGGAGTCTACGGAGTCAGATAGCTGGGTTTATCTTATGCGGCTTCTGGCGTTTGTTGTGATTGCGGTTGCGGTTGTGGATAAGAATCGGGCTTCTGGGGTGAAGTAGGTTTTTTTTGGGTCTGGCTTGCGCGCTTTGCGCTCTCGCTTTGGCGAGACCGGGTGCTGCGGCCATCCTGGCCTTGTCCCTTCGGGACTCGGCCTTCGGCCTCGCGCAAAACGGCCGTCATGGCCGTTTTGTCAAACCGGGCGCCTTGATTTTGTGCGCGGTCTGGAGGTCCAAATTTCGCCTACGGCGAAATTCGTCGTTGTCTTTGCCTCGTGCTTTTTGGTCTTCAGATTTTCGATTTTTTTCGTTATCTATTTTCGAATTTCGCCGTAGGCGAAATTTGGAGCGCGAGACCGGGCTCAAACCGGCGACCTTCGCCTTGGCAAGGCGACGCTCTATCAACTGAGCTACTCGCGCGCTGTAGAGGTCATAGTCATATCTTTATCCGCTGACCGCAGTCAATCGCCTATTTTTCTTTGGTTTTTTCGGCTCTTAGTCTTTTGATTTCGGCTTCTTCTACGATTTGGCTGATGGTGAAATGGCCTGGCTTTTGTTGGCTTAGGAACACCCAGCGGCGGTCGTAGGTTAGGGGTAATGCCATGGGGCGTCCGCTCATGTGGACGCGGGTTACCAGTAGGCCTTTGGGCGTAAAGATGCAGAAGCTATTGTCAAAACATGGGGACCACGACGTCCAACCCTTTTGCAGCCAATCCATATGGAATTCTTCGATATGGGCGCCCTTTAGGCGGGCGCTCCAGGTTTCGTTCAACGGGTTGCGGTTTTCGGTGGGAATCCGCCAGTAGACTTTGCCGCTTTTTGCGTCAATCTGTGACAGGTGCCCCGATGTGTCGAGGACCGTGATGCGGTTGACGACCGGCAGGAAGGTAGGTGCGCTGGCCGGCGGCTTTTCGGTGTCGGCTTCCCAATCTAATTTGCCCTGCTTACTGCCGTCGATCTTGTCGACTTTGGCCGCCAGAGTGGCCACATAAACCTGAGGTCCGACGACGACCGCGCTGCCTTTAATCGGGTCTGTCACGGTCAGGGACCATTTCTGTTCCCAGGTGTCAGGGTTCAAGGCGACCACTTTGTTGTCGTAAGTCGCGATGAATTCGCCCAATTCGGGCGCATCGGCGAGTTCGAAGCCGGGTTTTAAATCGACTCGAGGCGAATCTTCCGCCAGCTTGCCATTTGCCCGGTCGATCGAGACCATCTGGATGGCGGTCCCTGTTGTGGCTTTGCAGGGAAGGATCAGGCGGCCCTTGTAGAGGAAGGGTAAAGCCGCGAGTTCTTGCTTTACTGATTCCACCCAGCGGATCTCGCCGGTGGCTTTGTTCAAGGCGACGACTTCGCCAAGCGGGTGCACCAAGTACGCCGTTGTCTCGTCAAGTAAGACCGGCGCTAAACTTTCGCCTTCGGGGAGTTCGCGGAATTTGTATTTCCAGCGCACTTTGCCGTCGAGCGCGAGGGCCACGACCCATTCGTTCTTGCCGCTTAAGTAAAAGCCCGTGCCATCGGCAGAGACATGTGGATTGTCGAATCCCATCTCGCTGAGATCGACCGTGACCTTTTCAAATTCTTCGTAATTTTTCGAGCGGGGACCCGTCGCCGGGTCGACACCCGTTCGTTCGAAATTGTAACGGCTAAAGAACGTCGAGGCGGTTGCTTTGACATCCGCAGGATGGAGCGGAATCGGTTGGATGCGCGCTGTCTCGCCCACATCCAAGGACGCGCGCAGCTCTTGCCGCGCATACAGGTACGGATTGTTCTGAAACAACATGTAGGCCACGGTTCCGCAGTAGAGCAGGAACAAGAGTAGCCAATACCATTTTATTTTCCGGGATTCGTAGTCCATTGGACCTCTCCCAACTTTTTAAACGTGAGGTCGTCCTTGCAGAAATCCTTGACCTCGAACGCGCGGAATGACGATTTCTCGCGGAAATTGCGCACCTGGAACATGCTCGCCATTGTGACAAAATCAGGATCTTTGCTCAGGCGCTGGCAATCGGCTTTAAGATCGAGATAGCGCAAATACGGATTGCAATACATTGCCGGCTGGCGCGCCATTTGCGGTTCGACATCGACTTCCTCGACGCGCGACTTGTATACGGCGAATGATTTTTGCTCGCACTCTTCGTGCGCGGCTTCGGGATGCAAAGTCCAAATGCTCAGGGTGTTTCTCAATGCCGACTTGTGCGGAAGATTCATATACGGGGCCAATTGACCGGCCCAGAAAATCGCCAACAAGACGCCGCCCCAGATGAAGGATGGCTCGGGGCGAATGAACGATTGATAGAGGTATTCGCGCTCAGCTTTTCGCAGCTCGAGTTCGTCGAGCGCCATGTAGACCAAGGCTCCGAGCGCCAAACTCGAGCCGAGGTAATTGCCGATCCAAAGTTGTAGG
>Ga0265338_10000855_pt1 | contig 51474 bp, 39 predicted proteins | sample 42126metaG_FD_193579 | JGI IMG/M metagenome (GOLD analysis project Ga0265338, IMG submission 193579) | Rhizosphere microbial communities from Carex aquatilis grown in University of Washington, Seatle, WA, United States - 4-21-26 metaG | ecosystem: Host-associated > Plants > Roots > Rhizosphere...
GCCCATCGCGCTCGGCATGCTGGCCGCCAACGAACAAATCGAGACCGACCAGCTCGACAATTTCATCATCGTGGGCGAACTCGCGTTGACCGGGGCGGTGCGTCCGTGCAAAGGCGTTCTGCCCGTAGCCCTCCGCGCCCGCGCCGACGGTTTGACCGGCGTGCTGGTCCCGGCGGAAAATGCCCCCGAAGCCGCTGTCGTCGAAGGGTTGCAAGTCATTCCCGTCCGGAATCTACGCGAGGCGGCCCAGTTCCTGGAGGGGGAAATCAAAATCACGCCGGCAAAAGTGGACACCGCCCGGATTTTCGACCAGCCGCAGGACGACGACCTGGATTTTGCCGAGGTCAAAGGGCAGGAAAATGTGAAACGCGCCCTGGAAATCGCCGCCGCCGGCGGGCACAACGCACTGCTCATCGGGCCGCCGGGCACCGGCAAATCCATGCTCGCCAAACGGCTGCCGACCATTCTCCCGCCGCTCACGTTGGACGAGGCGCTGGAGACCACGAAGATCCACAGCATTGTCGGGTTGCTGGCTTCGGGCCAGGCGCTGGTGACTCGCCGGCCGTTTCGCACGCCGCATCACACGGCCAGCGATGCCGGCCTGCTCGGCGGCAATGTCAATCCCACGCCCGGCGAAATCTCGCTCGCGCACAACGGCGTTTTGTTCCTGGACGAACTGCCGGAATTCAAGCGCAGTGTGCTGGAGACCATGCGCCAGCCGCTTGAGGACGGGCGCGTCACCATCTCACGGGCGGCGGGCACCATGACCTTTCCGTCGCAATTCATGCTGGTGGCGGCGATGAACCCGACCCCGGACGGTAAGATGCCGCATGAATCGAGAAGTTCCCCGCGGGAAATCCAGAATTACCTGGGCCGGATTTCCGGGCCGTTGCTCGACCGGGTGGATTTGCACGTGGAAGTACCGCCGGTGAAGTTCCGGGAAATCGCCGGCGATCGCACCGGCGAAACCTCGGCACAAATCCGCGATCGCGTCGTGGCCGCGCGCCGCCGCCAACATGACCGGTTTAAATCCAAACCGAAGATCACCTGCAATGCCCGGATGGGCACGCGCGAATTGAAACAATTTTGCGAGCTGGACGAGGCGACGAAGGAACTGCTGCAAAATGCGATGGCCGATCTGAATTTGAGCGCCCGGGCCTACGACCGGATTTTGAAGGTGGCCCGGACGATTGCCGACCTGGCCGGGGCGGAAAAGATTCAGAGCGACCACATTTCCGAGGCCATCCAATACCGTTCGCTGGACCGCCAGTTGTGGGCGTGACCGGCGCAGATTCATCCAGGCTCATTGCAAGCGTATCCGGTAGAAGCTGGACGGGTTGGTGAGCGGACGGGGATCGGTGAACGTGGCCGTGCCATTGACGAACGGATTGGTGGCCAACGGTTGCCAGTTTGCGGGAACCAGTGAGAGCGTGGTTTCAACCACCGCCGAGCCGGTGTCCGGACCGGTTGCCTGAAAATTGAGTCCGCTGTTCAAGAACAGGCTGGCGGGGATGATGGCGACGGGATTCAACTGCAGCAGGATGTTTCCCATCGAACCTGCATGGGGGGTTCCGCCCACCGCCACCCGGTAGGTCGTGTTGGAAACGGCCGTAAAGACAAGATTGGTGGCGAATCCGTTCGTGACGAGCGTGAGACTGTTGACGGCGGTTCCCCGGTACACGCCCAGCGAGGCGGGGAATTCCGACCCGGAAGCGTTTAACCTGACCCGGCCGTTGAACGGGGCCGTCCATTTCCACCACACGGACCGCCCGGCGGATTGGCCGGCGTGATTGGGTTCACCCGTTTCCGTTGTGGCGCTGCGAATATAGCTGGCCCCGGTTGCCGACACCCCGCTCAGGGTAAAGGCGTTGGCGAACATGTCGTTCGGTGGTGGCGGCGGTGGTGGCGGCACCGTCAGGTGGATGGTGGGGCTGTCCACGGAAAAACCACAAAAGGGAGTGGCGCGGAGAAAATAGTCGGCCGCGTCGTTGGTGGTCGCTCCCGAGATGCAGATGGAACTACCGGTCTGGTTGGTGAGCGGGTTGTTGTTCTTGTACCACAGGACGGGCGGCAGTGGCCAGGCATCCACGCCGGACTGGAGGCAGGAGGATTCACCGGTGAAAAGGGTTTGCCCTGCGGGCGAAGAAGCGAAGGTCACCGGACGTGGTGCAGGCACCCCAAGGCGGCGGCTGATAATGCCTCCTTCGGGGGTGAAGCCGGTTTCGCCGGCCAGAATGTATTTGCCGTCCGGTTGCCGGGCCATGGCGAATACCGGAAAGCCGGCGTTGTTGTTGAAGCTCGCGTCCACGGTCCCATCGGGGAGCAGGTGGGCGAAGTTGTTGATGTTGTTGCCGCCAATCTGGCTGAAAAAGCCGGCCACAACGAGATCGCCGCCATCCAGGGCATCAATGGCTGCAATGGAGGAGCCGTTGTTAACGCCGGGTTGAAAACCATTGATGCTGTGAAACCAGGCGGGGTCGCTGCCACCCAATCGTTCGAGATGGAAAGGGAGGAATTGGTCGCTGTTCGCAAAGTAGCTGGCATTGAAGAAACCGCCGCGGATCATTTCGCCGTGGGAACTGGAACAATTGTATTGCGCGCCCTGCGAGCGCATGGCCGCACAGGAACTTAGAATGTGATCGGCATAAGCGTTCTGGATGTCGCCATTGCCCTGGAGCACCAGCGCGCCAAAAGATCCGGCGAGGAGCAGATACGGGAAGCTGATGGTGTTGGGGCCACAGGCACAAGGAGGCAGGTAATGGATTTGGACGACTTGATCCGAAGCATAGCTGGAAGGCATGTTGAAGGTCGGATCAAGCATGCCATCGATATGCAGGCAGGCCACATTGCCGACGATCGTATTATTGCTGTTGGTGTAGTTGACGCTGCCGGCGCCAAAGATGACCTGGGCCGGCTGGTTGAGACCCCGGTCGATCGCAATGCTATCACAGCGGCGGAAAACCTTGCTGGCCTGGGTGGTGAAGGCGGTATCCACTGCCCATGACTGGTTGTTGGGGGTATAATTCAGCCGGCCCATCCCGTTCTGTCCACCAACGTAAACATTGCCGGTGTCGTCCACCTCGATCGCGTGGACCACGCCAAGGCTGGCCAGCGATCCCGATGCGAATTGGGTGTTCAGGGTTCCGTCCGGATGAAGCACAGCCAGATAGGCATAGGCCTGGCCGTAAATGTGGAGGAAGCGGCCGCCAATCCAGATATTGCCGAAGAGGTCTACGGCCACGGCGGTGATGGGTTCATCAATGGCGCCTTGCTGCGCAAACGTGTTGTCGGGGTCGCCGGGTGCCCCCGAGGCAGACAATGGGGGAAAGCCGGTCAGTGCGACCAGGAACATCCCAAGAAGCAAGAGTTGAAGATGTCGTTTCAAAATCTTTGGCATTCGGTTGGGATTTAGACAGGGTGAAGGCTGTGCGGTTAAGGCGATGGGGTGAACGTCCAGCTCACGCTGGCACTGCCGGCGGTGGTGTCGGTCGCCGTTCCCGAGTAAATCATGACGCTTCCCAATTCAGCCGTGAGATAGGCGTCGCCGGTCCCGGACCAAAGCTGACTGTGCGTCGGGAACGATTCGGTTCCGGTGCTGGCCAGCGGACCAAAGCTGGCAGGCAGGGCGCGATTCATGACTTCGATCGTGCCGACCCAATGCAATAACGTTTGACTGCCATTGCCATTAGCCAGGGTGGCGCTGATCACCGGCGAAACGTAAAAAGTGTAAGTGCCGGAAAGGCAGTCGATTTGCAGGGACACCGGCGAACTGGCATCCGGGGTGCCCGAGCCAATCAGAGTCGTGAGATTGTCCGGCGGAGCAATCGTCAGGGCATCTTCCAGGTCATTGATCTGCGCATTGCCACCCACCGTGCCGGTGAAGGTCGCGAAATGCGCGGTGACGGACGACGGGCTCAAATGGATCGTCAGGTTGCCTTGTTGGTGGATGTTGAACAGGTAACTGGACGAGGAGGCAGTAAAAGGATACACAAAACTCAACGTGCAATCCCACCCCTTCGCACTGACAAAATCACACGCAGCGGAAACGACCGCAACGGTGGTGAAGCAGGAAGTTACTCCGGCCAGGTTGCTCGCGACGAGCGTGTAAATCGTCGTGACCGACGGCGAGACCACGTAATTGCTGCCCGTGACCATGCCTGGCCCGGGCATCAGCTCGTAAGTGGTGTTCGTCACCGGTTCCCAACTCAATGTGCTGCTGCCACCCGGCGCAATCATCGATGGCGTCGCTGCGAACGTGCAGTTTCCATTGCCGCCACCGTTGGTGTTTCCCCCGCCTTCTTGCAGGCGAAAGAAGCGGCTGCGGTTGGTGACGGGTTCAAAAACGGCGAGGACATTGCCCAGGGGAAACGGGGTGTCTGGCACCGGTTGCCAGTTGGCCGGCGGGATCAGATTCGTGGTGCTGGTCAATCGCCAGCCGGCGAAATTGCTGGGCCAGGACACCTCCACAACGGTGAGGGTCAGCAGGGAAATCGAAAGCTTCGGCGTTGCCTGGGCTTGCACCCCGTGCGCGCCAGCCAGCAGGCCCATCAACATAAACAAGTTAATTTTAAAAGATTTCATAACCTTATGGCAGGAAACGCAAAAAAACGGTCTGACCTTTCATTAAAATGGATTTTTTTGAAAGATTTCCGCCAGCAGCGGCGTTATCCTGTTTGTCGTCCATGAACCGCCTGGAAACAGACCGACCGGAACGGGATTCCGTTGCCACCCGCGCCAGCCTGCTGGGTCGCATTCGCAATTGGGAGGATGCGGCCAGCTGGGAGGATTTTACCGAAACCTACTGGCGGTTGATTTACAGCGTCGCCCGCCGGTCAGGCTTGGCGGATGCCGAGGCGCGGGACGTGGTGCAGGAGACGCTTTTGGGGGTGGCAAAGAAAATCCACGAATTTGAATCCGACCCCCAACGAGGATCCTTCCGGGGCTGGTTGCTGAACCTGACCCGCTGGCGCATCGCTGACCACTTCCGCAAGCATCCACCCGACCCGCAGGTTCCGCGGGCCGAATCAGGGTCGGACGATCGCACGGCCACAATCGACCGGGTGCCGGATTCAAACGAGATCGACGTGTGGTGGGAATTGGAATGGAAGAAGAACCTTCTTGAAACGGCGGTGACCCGCCTGAGCCGTCGGGTCAATCCGAAGCATGCCCAGATTTACGATCTGTACGCGGTGCGCGACTGGCCGGCGGCCAAGGTTGCCCGCGAATTGGGGGTGAACGTGATCCAGGTTTACCTGGTCAACCACCGGCTGACGCGTCTGCTCCAGGCAGAAGTTGCGTACCTGCGAAAGAAGCTGGAATAAACCGGCCTTCACCCCGAAAGCTGCGCCGGGCCGGCCAGTTTCATCTTTTCTTTTGAAGCGTATTCGGGAACATCGTCCGCGAGGTTATGCGGTCTGACCCCCTCAGCATCCCGGATTTCGATCTGGTCCGGCCCGTCGGGCGCGGCAGTTATGGCGAGGTGTGGCTGGCGCGCAGTGTGACCGGGATTCATCGGGCCATCAAGGTGGTGTATCGGGATCGTTTCGAAGAGGCCCGTCCGTTTGAACGGGAATTTGCCGGCATCAAACGCTTTGAGCCGATTTCACGTTCCCAGGAAAACCTGGTGGACATCCTCCACGTGGGGCGCAAGGACGAGGGGGGCTGTTTTTATTATGTGATGGAACTGGCCGACCCGGCGAGTGGCGATCCGGCGCCGGTATCGGAGGCCAGCAGTTCCGCGTGGGAACAGGACTACCGGCCCAGGACCTTGCGCGAAGCGCTCGCTACCCGGAAGCGGCTGCCCATCGAGGAGTGTCTGGCCATCGCCATCGGATTGGCCCGGGCGGTGAAACATCTGCACGAGCACGGCTTGATTCATCGCGACATCAAGCCGTCCAATGTCATTTTCGTGAACGGAACCCCGAAGCTGGCGGACATCGGCCTGGTTTCCGCGGTGGAAGAATCCCGCTCGTTCGTCGGCACGGAAGGATTTGTTCCGCCGGAAGGGCCGGGAACACCGGCGGCGGACCTGTTCAGCCTGGGAAAGGTGCTGTACGAGATGAGCACCGGCCGGGACCGGCTCGAATTTCCTAAACTGCCGGAAGACCTTGAGCTCATTCCCAAACGTGAAGACCTGCTGGAGTTCAACGAGGTGGTCCTGAAGGCGTGTCATTCGCAGGTGAAGGAACGTTACCCATCCGCCAGTGACCTGCTCGACGATCTGTTATTGCTGCAGGCGGGACGTTCGGTGAAACGGCTTCGGCTGGCGGAGCGGCGCCTGGCTCGGCTGATCCCTTTGGTCCTGACGTTCGTGGGCTTGGGCCTGGCGGTTCTGGTCGTCCAACACCTGCGCACCCGCGCAGCCCAGGAACTGGCGCGAGTGGAAACCCGCTATCGCCACGAGGCGGAAACCCAGGAACTGGCCACGAGGCAATTGCTCTATGCGGCGGACATGAATCTGGCGCACCAGGCCTATGCCGCCGGCGACCTGGGCCGCACCAAAAGCTTGTTGACCGGCTGCATGCCCAAATCCGGCGCTCCCGATTTCCGCGGCTTCGAGTGGCGTTATTATTGGGGGCTTTGCCGGGGAGACCAGGACTACGCTTTTCCTGTCCAGTCCAACGCCATCGCCGAACTCGCCTTCTCCCCCGACGGTCGCCGGCTGGCATCGGCCGGCTACGACCACCGGGTCCAAGTGTGGGATTTTAACGGCCGTCAACTGATGAAAACTTACGCGGCCTCCGGAGGGGTCGAGGATGTTGGATTCTCTCCTGATGGGCGGAAGATTATGATGTCCGACACTGCGGGCTGCGTCGAAGTCAAGGAGGTTGAGAGCGGTCGGGTCCTCTTTCACCTGCAAGGCCGTTTCCGCCGCGCGACGATTTCACCCGGCGGAACGCTGCTGGCTCTGGGTGGCGGCGGCAAGCAGGCCTCGATGTTTCAGGGACCGGTTGAGGTCTGGGATTATCAGGGGCAGCAACGGCTTTTTTCCTTCACCAACGCCGGCACGTACGTCGCCTTTTCGCCCGATGGCAGGCGGCTGGCAGCCGGCAGCGACAACCATGAACTGAAAATTTGGGATCTGGCGGACGCCACCTTGTTGCGGCGGATCCAGCCCGTGGAAGACAACTTTGGCATGAGCTTTTCGCCGGATGGCCGGAAATTGTTGTTGGGTGATGAGCTGGGGTTTCTGCATCTCTGGGATCTGGACTCCGGACGGCACCTGGCAGGTGTCCAGGCCCACAAAGGAAATATTTTCAAGACGGCGATTTCACCGGACGGCAAGATCATTGCCAGCGTCGGTGCCGATCAGACGGTCCGGCTTTGGAATGCCGAATCGCTTTCGGAATTGCGAATTTTACGCGGGCACGCCAGCGAAGTGTGGGCGGTGGCCTTCTCACCCGATGGCAAAGCGCTGGTCACCGGCGGCAAAGACGGAAGGGTTCTGTCGTGGAGCGTGGCGGGCCCAATGACGAAAGAGGTCCTGACCCAGGATGTAAATTTCTGGGACTGGCCGGTGTTTTCCGACGATGGAAGCCTGATCGCGGTGGGTGAGAAAAGGGCAGGTGTGACCGTCTGGCGCGCGGCCGACGGGATGCGGCTGGATACGCTGGGCGACGCGGAAACGCCGCTGGCGTTCGACACCCATGCCGCATCGTTGCTGGCCCTCGGACGAACCGGTGAACTGCAACAGTGGGCTCTGTCGTCGACCAATCATCAGCTCCTCAAACGCGTCCACCTGCCAGACATGGAAATTCGCGCCCACGCCTACCTCCCGGAACGCAACCTCCTGATCACCGGCGATAGCCAGGGGCTCATCCGGATTTGGGATGTGAATTCCGGTGCTGAATTGGCGCATTGGCAGGCGCATCCGGACCGCATCACCGGCATCGCTCTCTCGCCCAACCACACTCTGCTGGCCACCGTCGCTGAATCAGACGATGACGCGAAAGTCTGGGATCTGGGCCGGCACGAATTGGTCCAAACCTTGCGCGGCCACAAAATGGCGGTGTTTGGTGTCGCTTTCTCACCGGATGGGCGAACCGTCGCCACCGCCAGCGTGGATGACACCTGCCGCCTCTGGGATGTCCGAACCGGACAATGCCTCGCCGAGTTGGGTGGGCATCAGGGCGGTACTTACAGCGTGGCGTTTTCGCCGGACGGCAAAACTCTGGCGGTCGGTTGCAACGAGGGCGAATTGAAACTTTGGAACCTTGCCACCCGGCGCGACATGATGACCCTGATGGCCGAGCCGCATACAATATTTGTCACCAGCTTTTCTCCCGACGGGAGGACCCTGGCCACCGTCAGTTTCAACCATCACGACGAGAAGTGTTCGCTCAAACTTTGGCGCGCGCCGGATGTGCCGGGAGCCGGCCCAGGGTCGCCGTAGACCCACAAATTCAAAGCGACCACATTTCCGAGGCCATCCAATACCGTTCGCTGGACCGCCAGTTGTGGACGTGAGATCCCCGGGCAATCGCCTTGCCCGCGGATGGAAACCCGCCATACTGGCGCGGAACCGCTCTTATGAACTATCGCGTGCGCCGTCGGGGGGACGATTTAGGAGTCTTTTCACTGGACGAATTGCGGCAACAACGCGAGTCCGGGGGGTTGACCGGCGATGAATATGTTCAAGGGGAAGGGATGTCCGACTGGCAGCCGCTGGAGCTGGTGTTGCAGCAGGGGTATCGCGTCGTGCCGCCGCCCCTGCCGTCGTCCGTCTCCAAAGGCGGCTTGAGCCAGGGCGTCATCTGGCTGATGATCGGCGGCGGAATATTTTTTTTTATCATTTTCGTCTCGGCCTTCACGTATTCGATACTCGGCTTTCAACGCGGTTTTCAGGGTGCCATCAACTCCTCCCGGGCGCGATCGGGTGCCGCCGAGCCGAGCCTGGACGGGGTGTCCGCGGCCAGCAAGCCGGTGGTCTGGACAACCAACACGTTAACCGCCGCCGACGTTCAAAAGCAGGGACGCGAATTCGGAACCCGCCAATGGCTGGATGGCTATGAAAAGCGCGGCCGCCGCAATCCGTCCTGCGACAGCAAAGTGGACCAGCTTCTTCGCGCCTGGATTGCCCACGAGTCCGGCAGCCGGGTGGAAACGAATGCCCTTCCCGTGGCACAGCTGGGCGACCAACTGGCGGCGGATGCCAATTGCACCGACCCGTTGGTGTTGACTGTGGCCGCCGAAAGCAGCATCGAGATCTTCGAGTCCACCCATCGTTTTGAACGTGCCCTGGCCGGATTTCCCGAATCGAATCACAAGGCCTATCCCCGCCTGTGCGCGTCCGTCGGAATAACCCGTTATCTGAGCGACCACCCGGAACGAATTGCCACCCTGGACGCGTCGTCGCTGAAATTGCTGGGAAACTGTTTTGCCGATGGCAGTTTTCTGCCCGGCGACCAGCAAACGATCGGAGAAATTCTGGTCCACGATTGGGGAAATGCTTTCTTTGAAAGAAACGAGGCCGCCATTTGCCGGATCGTGCACCAGGCCGGGCCGGCCTATCAATGGCTGGCGCTGACGCTCGACGGTGAGCGCGAGATCAATGAAGCATGGAAGGTCCGCGGCGGCGGCTACTCCGGCACCGTAACCTCGGCCGGCTGGCAGGGTTTCAGCGATCACCTGGCCAAGGCCCGGAAAGTCCTCGCGCAAGCCTGGCATTTGCAGCCCGGGTTCCCCCTGGCGCCGTGCCGGATGATGACGGTGGCGTTGGGCGATTCCGATGCGGACGAAATGCGCATCTGGTTTGACCGGACACTGACAGCGCAATTGGACTATCCCCAGGCCTGGTCCGGAATGCGCTGGGGCCTGCGCTCGCGCTGGCACGGCAGCGAAGCCGCTTTGCTGGCGCTGGGCCGGACCGCAATCCATACGGGACGTTTTGACACCGAAGTTCCCCGGAAGTTCCTTGATTGTGTTTCGGACGTGGAATCGGAAGAGGAGCTGGCGTCTAGCCGGCACATCTATGGGCGCCCGGACATCTGGCCGGAACTGCAGACGATGTATGAGGGTTATCTCGCCGACCGCACGCAAGCATCGGGCCGCCGCGAATGGCTCGGCAACTATGCGATCGCCGCTTATTTTGCGGGAAAATATGACGTGGCGGCCGAACAGTTGAAAGCCTTGGATGGGAAACTGCCATCGCAGAGCCTGACCGGCTGGGGCGCGGATGTTTCGTTGATGCCCCTGGAAGCGGTCGCCCGCACGGGGCCGCTCAAAAAGGACGTTACCGAGGCTGAATCACACTATCAGAGCGGCGACCTGGCCACGGCCCTGTACCAGTTTGGGGCGCTGCAGGCTGCGACCAATGCGGATGACGGAACCCGCAAATTTATTCAAACCCGGCTGGCGGCGATCTCCCTGGAACAGCGGTTCCAGAAAAGAGAGTGGGTGGATTTCCTGCCGTCGGACAATGCCGATCCGGGTTGGGCCTGCCTGCGGGGTAAAATGCAGCGACTCCCGGACGGCGCGTTGGAAGTCCAATCCGGGCCGGAAGGGCATTTTATTTTCTCCCGCGCCCGCGTGGGTTCCAATTTTGAAATCCGCGGTGAATTCGAGGTGGTTCGCTCCTCAACGAAATATTTCCAGGCCGGACTGGTCATGGGCACGCCCGACGTGGACGCCTATTCCTTCCAGGCGTTTCGCATTCAACGGCACGAACAGGAAGGCGACATTGCGTGTTTCGCCGAAGGCTGGGGGCTGCGGCAACTCACGCAACAGGCAAAAGTGAACGCGGTCCGCAATACCTTCAATTTCCGCCTGGAAAAGGGCCGGATCACCGCGTCGGTCAATGGCGCCGAGGTTTTTGCCAGCGCGACGCCGAAAGACGAATTCAGCGGGCCGGACGAAGACATCCGCGCGGGGCTGGGTGCCTACAACGACACCAACGAAACCGTCATCCGCTACCGCAACGTTCGAATCCGGAAACTGTAAACGCTTGTGGCCGGCCCGCGTGTTTACACCGAAACCGCTTTTTCCGTCGCCGGTTTCCCGTGCGCCCGGTAAAGCACATCCACCACGTTGCGCAGATATTGCTCGTCGGCGACCCCGTCCAGCGCCTCGGCGGGAAAATCGACCTTGGCCCGGAAATGCGCGGCCAGATCCCCGAACAATTCCACCCGCGCCACCGAGTCAAATGCCTCGCGCCTTAACAGCGCCTGCAGGGCGACGTCCGCCTCCGTCGGGGAGACCCGCTGGCGCAGGCGGGCAGCCAGGTGCGGGTATTGCCGGAGTGAGTTGTACTTGCCGGCGAGCAATTGGTCGAGGTCCGGTTCGGCGCGGCGCGGATTCCGGATGACGATGGTATTGGCGGCGATGTCGCCCAGGCGCTGGCATTGGGAGTTGAACCAGCAGGTCGCGCCGCCGACAAAATAAAACAGCGGCAGCGAGTCCACAAACCGGAGCAGGTTGCGCACGACGATCTGGTTGAATTGCAGCCGCATCCCTTCCACGTCCACCACGCGCAACCGGAACAGTTTTTTGCCAATGGTCTGGCCGCGCCGGCTCCACTCAAAAAAAATGCCGTAGCCGATGCTGATGACAAAATAGCTGATGATGTAAAGGGCGGTGGCGACGTTCCCGCCAATCAGCGCGAGCAGATTGAAGGCGGTCCCCAGGAGCATCATCGCCGCGGTGATGCAAAGCTGATCGATGAACCACGCAAAAAACCGCGTCACCGGCCCCGCCAGCAGTTGCGAGAAGACGATGCCCTCGGGCGTGCGGATGAACAGCATGCTCGTTTTCATGCGTCAGGGTTTTCGGGGCTCGGGTCCGGGCGGCTTCCTGATTTGGCCAGGAACACCGAAAGCAAAACCAGTTCCACGCTGCCAAAGGCGATTTTGGCAGAGTAGGGAATGACCGGCTCGTGATATTGCGAGAGAAACGCCTCCACGAATCCCGCCCAGACCAGCAGCACGCCGACGCCAAAAATCAGCGTGACGACATCGCCCGAGATTTCGCGCAGCCGCGTCCGCAGCGAGGCGCGGCTGCCCCGGCCGATGAGCGCCCGCGCCAGCATCAGGCCGGCCTGGCCGGCGATGAGGATGGCCGGGATTTCCACCACGCCGTGTGGCATCAGCCAGCCCAGGAGAAATTTGAGCTGTCCGTCGGCGATGTAATCGACCGAAATCGCGCCGAGGATGACTCCGTTGTAAAACAGCATAAAGATGGTGCCGACGCCCCAGGTCATGCCGAGGGCGAGGGTGAAGACGGACACCTTGATGTTGTGCGTCATCAGATAAGCCGAGAACGAAGACCGATGTCCCGCCAGGCGGTTTTCCGTGCGGCTCTCCTCCTGTTCGACCCGTTCGCGAGGTCGCAGCTGGTCATGGCCGAAGGGCATGGTGACGTGGCGCGAGTCCGGATCGAAGGTGGTGGCCAGTCCGCCGAACGCACAGCCGGCCAGCGTGATGGCGACGGAGAGGTAAAAGGCCCGGACGTGGCGGCGGAAGGTGCGGGGGAGCGTCTGAAAAAACCATTGCAGCGGAAAAATCCGGCGTTGTTGAGCCCGCGTTTCGTGAATTTCCCCGTAGGAACGCGCCACCAGGTTTTCCAGGTACCGGCGCGTCTCCGGTTCCGAGGACAACGTGGTGATTTTGGCCAGATCGGCGGCCGTGCGTTCGTAAAGCTGATGAAAGAGCTGCAACTGCGGGAGGGTCATCCGCAGGTCCGGCTCCGCTTCCAGCCGGTCCAGCATCCGTTCGAGTTCGGTCCAGAAAGGCCGCCCGGTGGCAATAAAGCGTTGTAAATCAACAATCACAACAACTGCCTTTGTTTTACGCTCAAATATTGCGAAACCAGTTCGGCGCTCAAACGCTCGTGGCTGAGCAGTGAGAACCGCACCCCGCGCCGCTGCAGGACCTTCTGCAGCTCGCGCAGCTTGTGCCACTGCAAATGGCCGCCGAGCTGGCCGTACAAATCATCCAGGCCGGCAACCGCGGGATCCGTGAAGAGCGGCTTCACGCCCGGCATGGGCAGCATGTTCACCAGCACCAGGTGCTGCCGCCGGATCAAATCCAGGTTGCGGACAAAACTTTCCGCCAGCGCCGGGTCGTCCAGCGCCGTCAGGAAAACCAGCAGGGCGCGCCGCCGCAACCGCAACCGGATGAACGTGCACAATTCATCAAAATCCGGCGTGGCGATTTTGGGTTCGAGGGTATAAAGCGCGTCGCGGCAGGCGGTGTAATGGGCCTGGCCGTTCTTGGCCCGCACAAATTTTTCCACCCGGTCCGTGAACGTCAGCAATCCGAACAAGTCGCCCTGCTGTTCCGCCGCCAGCCCGAGCACCAGCGCGGCCGTCACAAACCGCTCTAAAGTGGTTGTCGAGGGTCGAGGGTCGAGGGTCGAGGGCGAAGACTGCTTGTCCGGCGCCCGCCTTTCGGTTCGCGACTCCCGCCCCGGCATGCGGGCGCTCAAGCGCGAGGCGTCCACGATCACGTAAACCTCCTGCGTCCGTTCGATTTGAAAAACCTTCGTGATCGGCTTGCCCCGCCGCGCGGTCGCCTTCCAGTGAATTTCCGTGTAGTCGTCCCCCGGTACGTATTCGCGCAGTTTCTCAAAGTCGCGGCCCTTGCCCACTTGCCGCTGCGCATGCACGCCAAAGGCGCCCCGGTTCAGGAACAGGGCCGCGAGGTTTTTCCGTTCGTTGAGCAGGTTGGGGTAAACGCGGATTTCCGACTGCACCGGGACGGTCTTGCGCACGGCCCAGAAGCCGAGGGGGGACCCGCCTTCAACGTAAGCCGCGTTCAGCCGGTAATTGCCGCGCTGGCGCGGCGTACAGGGCCAGGTCAGCCGCGACCATTCGCTTTGCGCCGGCAAAAGGGCATCCAGTTCTCCGGACTCGACCTGAATTTCAGGCGGCCAGGCCAGCGCAACCCTTAAATGGCGCCGGTGCTGCCGTTCATTACGAATCCGCAATTCCAGTTTTGCCGCCCGGTCTTTCGACATGCGCGCGACGGCGGGCAGTTCCACGCCGATGCCCGCCAGGCTTTGGCGGGTCCCGAGGGCGTCGGCCAGCACCACCACCAGCAGCCCGCCGATGCACAGCAGGGCAACGCCCGCCGCCGGGGGAGACACCGCCCCGATCAGCGCGAACGGTAACATCACCGCCGCCACCCAAAACAACAATCTGGTGCGCGGAACGATCATCGCGGGACGGCCAGTTGCTGGAGGATTTGCTGGATGACTTCCGTCACGGTCAGGCCTTCGATTTCAAATTCCGGCCGGAGAATCAACCGGTGCTCCAGCACCGGCGGGGTCATGGTTTTGATGTCATCGGGCGTGACAAAATCGCGGCCGGATATGGCGGCATAAGCTCGCGAGGCCATGATGAGCGATTGCGTGGCGCGCGGTCCCGCGCCCACCAGGACGCTTTCGTGCTGCCGCGAGGCCCGGACGATGTCCACGAGATACCCGACCAGTTCATCCCGCAGGACGATGGCGGCCAGCCCGTCGCGCAGGGCCGACAGGTCCGCGGCTTTGATGACCGGCTGGACCACGCCCTGGGCCAGCAGGGTTTCGGGCGCGTCCTTCGTCATCGTGCGCTGGGCGAGTGACAGCTCCTCGGCACGGTCCGGCGTTTTCATCGTGATTTTGAGCATGAACCGGTCTTTCTGCGCCTCGGGCAGCGGATAAGTGCCTTCGTATTCAATCGGGTTTTGCGTGGCGAACACGGTGAAATTCGGCGACAACGGATGCGTTTCGCGGTCGATGGTCACCGCCCGTTCCTGCATGGCCTGCAGCAGCGCGGATTGCGTCTTGGCTGGGGCGCGGTTGATTTCATCCGCCAGCAAGAACGAGGTGAAAAGCGGGCCTTTGATGAGCGAGAATTCATTCCGTTGCAGGTTGAAAACGTTGGTGCCGGTAATGTCGGCGGGCATCAGGTCGGGGGTGAACTGGATGCGGGCGAAATCGGTGCCGAGCACGTGCGCCAGCGTGCGCACGAGCAGGGTTTTGGCGACGCCTGGCACGCCTTCAATCAATGCGTGGCTGCCGGTGAAGATGGCGATGAGCGCCTTTTCGATGACGTCGTGCTGGCCGATGATGACCTTGCCGGTTTCTGACCGTGCCTGCGTGAGCACTTCCTTGAGTCGTTCAGTATTCATGATTTTGGTGGTGAGTTGCGGGTTCCCAGAACGGAGCAGATTTGTTTGTAGGTTTCCACCGGCTGCCGGTCTTTCGGCGGCCGGGAAGCTTCCGCCGCCCAAATGGCCTCGGCCTGCTGGACCCGGGCGCTGGCCGGCCGGGCGTGGAACCCCGCGGATTTTTTCCATTGGGCAAAACAGGTGCCGAGCAGATCGCGCGGGGCGATGCTGCGCCGCAGCAGATTGATGAACCCCGAGGCCGCGTCTTTTCCGGCCACATAGATTCGTTGTTCCCGGTCCCTGTGCGGCGGCGCGAGACTCAGGGAATTTTTCCAGATGAACAATCCGGCCAGCAGAATCAGACCCGCCAACAGTCCGTGCAAGCGGTATTGGCGCATCAACGCCGCCACTCCGGGGGTTTCCAGGACGCCCAGGTGCCCCTCGTCGAACACGACGTTCGGGTTGGGGCCGACGAGCCACGCCAGCAAATCCGGGTGCCGGTCCCTGGCCATCGCCTCGTTGCTGACAAAATAGGAATCCGTGGCGAAGATGATCGAGCCCATGCCGAACCGGCGTTCGATAACCACCGCGTTGGTGTCGCGCGCATAAATCACGCGCCAGGCGCCGTCCAGGTTGATGAAAACAGTGCCGCTATGCCACTCGAGGGTCCGTGGCAGCGGCAGATCCGTCCGGTTCACCACCGGCACCGGCACGTAAACATCGCCGGCCTGCGCCAGCTTTTGGAAATCCGTGTGCAGCCCCCAGCGTTCATCCAGCCGGACCTCCTCGTCGTCCGCCTTTTTTTTCCTTTTCTTCGCCGGTTTTTCCGGCGTCATTTTTTCTTTCTTCGCCCTGGACTGCGCCGATTTCACCGAATTGGTTTCGTCGTCGTCTTCATCGTGAAACGCATACGATTCGGTTTGCGGGAAAAAGGTGACGACCAGCCGGCCGCCGCGGCCCAGAAACCCCTCAATCTCCCCGTACAGATCCTTGGGCATCCGCTGCCATTCGTAGCGGGACGCGGCGAGGTGCAGATAAACCGTATGCGGCTCCTCCGGCAGGCGGTTGGCGACGCTGAAATCGCGGCGGGCGGATACCCCCGGCACCTTGCCGAGGCTTTCGTAAAACACCATTGTGCCGAGCGGGTCGGAACGCAAAGACGAGTAAGCCGGATAAACATCGCCCACCTCGAACCGGAGCTGGAACAGCTCGACTAGGCCCAGAACCAGCGCGGCGGCGCACCCCAGCAGGAGCAGGATGGGAAAATATTTTTTCATCCTGCGTCTTTCAGTCTATCCACGTTGGCCGCGAACCGGTCCACCAGCCCGCGGCTGACCTCGTGGGTGCCGTACCAGACGCACTCAAACGACAGGAGGTTTTCGCCAAAAACCGGCAGCAAGCCGGGAAACGCATGTCCCCGCCGGCGCAATTCACGTTCGTAATCGCGGTTGGATTTGAAGCGCGCGATGCTGATCAGGTTGCGCGCGGCCAGATGGGAAAGGCTGGCGAGGTAAAACGCGCGCATCGCCAGGCGGAACTCGCCGCGTTCGAGCAGCTCGCGGCCCAGTTTCGTCCAGCCGTCCTCGGGCAACTGGTCGGCCCGCACATTTTCATCGGCCAGGTCCGGCAAGGACCGGACCGGCTCGCTGGCAACGGTGGCGCGCGACGGCCGATCGCGCCAGGTGCGATAAAGCAAGATCGCGAGCGCGGCCAACACTGCCGCCCCCAGCCCGTAAAGCAGGATTTGCAGCGTCAGGATCCAGCCGTATCCGTCGGATCCTGAGGCGGAATCAATCCGCCGATGGGGAAACAGCTTCCGCCACCATTTGTCCAGCCAGTCGGAAAACGACCGGGCCCATTGGCGCAGCATTTTGCCAGCCTTGGCGAAGAAGCGCGTGATGGCACTGTCGCCGGCGTCCGATTCCGCGATCTTTTCGCGGGGCATCCGCCAGGCGTACTTGTTTTCGTGGATGGTCTGGTTGATGGCGCGGTCCAGATCCGTCGCGGAGACCCCCGGGGAAGCCGGGGCCGGAACCGGCGCCCCGGACGGGGGCACGGCAGGTGGCGGCGCATCGGCGGCCCGGGCGGGCGAAGCGCAAACCAGACCCAGCAGCAACACCAGCAGGATCGCCGGGGCCGGCGGAGAAGCGGCAAAGGAATTCAGTTCGGCTCGCAAATCCTCGCCGGATTCCAGCGCCTCGCCGTAAAAACAGCGCAGGACAAAAATGGCTTTCAGGATCGGGTCCACGCACAGGTAGGTCAGGCCGGCCATCCCGGCAAAAAACGTCGTGTTCAACAGGCTGAGCGGATCCCGGGTGAAAACCGATTCGACGCCGGACAACATTTTGATCAATTGCGGCACGAACAGGCCAACGGTGACCCAATTCAGGAAAACATAAAGGCCAAACCCCGTCATGATGAGGAGCAGGATGATATTTTGCCGCGGCCAGAGCCGCCAGAGCCGCCACGCCTTCCGCAGGATCGCTTTCGTATCGGCCGACTGGCCGTCGGTCAGCGCGGTTACATTCTGGAAAAAGGCGAGCAGCCAGGCAATCACGGGTGCCAATACCAGCGCCAGCGGGAGGAAGACATAGGCCCCCAGTGCCAGGACCGCCAGCGGCACCAGTCCCCAGGACTGCAGGAAAGACTGCAGGACGATCACGCGCCCGCAGCGGCGGACATTCCAGTGCGGCACCGGCTCGGCGGCGAGGTGCGCCCGCAACCGCCGCGCAAAAATGACCTGCCAGAATTTCATCCAGATAAACAATCCGGCCAGGCCCAGAGCGGAATCGGCCAGATGCTGGTCCGCGAATGGGTTGCGGCTCATGTCCGCCCAGAAATACAGCAGTCCCAGCACAAACGGGACGGCCCCCAGATAATAAACCGCCAGGGTGGCGGCCGGCGCGGTGCGCAACCCATGGGTAGCTTCTTCGATCAGATCGAAGGCGCCTTTGCCCGGTTGCCGGTGCGCGGGTTTCATTTATGAATTCGGGAAACAACCAACAACCAACAGCGAACATCCAATAAACGCGAAGGTCCGACCATTGGATGTTGAGCGTTGGATGTTCGATGTTCGATGTTCATTCTTGATCCACCCAGTTGACCTGCCAGAGGGTCTTTTCGTGGAACGAAGTCGGCAGTTTCGTCAGGCTGTCGCCGATGAGAAAAAAGAAAAACCAGGCGATGAGGAGGCCGAACACGCACTGAACGAGGCGCAACAGGCGCACGAACGCCGGCCGCCGGGTGACCGGCCGGCGCGCCAATTTTTTCAGGCAGGCGGCGCAGACGACCCGGTCGTCGTGCTCCGTGATGCATTCGCGGCAGAAACACTGGCCGCACTCCGGGCACTGCGCCACGGCTTCACGGGCGGCATGGTTGAAACAGCGCTGCTGGGCCAGATTTTGCATGGTTCAGCGTCGGGTTGATCAGGAGGGAAGCGGCGGCGCGGCCGGATTGTCCGCGGCCGGGGCGGGCAGTACGGCGCCATCCGGGGCCGGGCTGGCGGCGGAGTCGGCCGTCGACTGTCCGCGGGAGGGAATTCCCTCCGGCGGCAGTTCGCCTTGTGCGGCGGTAATAAAGGGCCGGACCCGGTCGAGCACCTGGCGCGCGCGCCGGACCCGGTTGAGCGACGGCAGTTCCTCGATTTGCACGGCGGTGCGCACAAAACAGGTGCAGGTCGGCCCCAGCAGGCTGTTGATCAACAGCGGCAGAACGAAGACCGCGATGGAAACAAGCCAGGCAACCATGACCGCCCCGTCTTTTCGCGGGAGGGAGAACAGGGCGTTCGCCAGACCGGCCAGGCAAATGACAATTGGCACCAGCAGCACCCCGTTCCAAATCGTTCGGCGATTGGTGAGAACCACGCTGAGGGCCTGGATGTCGCGAAAATAGAAACGCTTGTAAGTTTCTGTGTAACCGCTGGAGTCGATGCAAAGCAGATGGTCCTTGCCCAGCCACAGGCTTGAGCGGGATATGGAAAAGACGCCAAAAGCCGATCGGGACCGGGCGCGGGTCAAACGTTGATATTCCTTCTCGGGCATGGGTCAGGAATCGTGGTGGGTGGCGAATATAACCAGGAGCACGCCCCAACCGGCAATTTGCATCAAGGCCAGGACAATGGCGGCGACCAGGCGAATTTTTGTCCGGTGGACGATGCTGCGGGGCGCGTTCCAATAACGGATGGCCACATACAAGGCGGCCGGCGCAGTGACCAGGGTGAAATAAAAGATCAGCAGCGGATAAATCGCCAGGGACAGGGCAATGCCATCATAAAGCGTGCGCTGGTTTTCCAGGCTCTTGATTTTACCCTTGGTTTTTCCCGTTTCCAGGCAGGCGGGACAGAAATGCTGTCCATGGAGTTCGCAATCGCACAGGGCGCAAAGAAAGCGGCCGCACCCCTGGCAGGGCCGCACCGCTTTTTTTTGCGGATGATAAAAGCAGCTCGACTCGCCTTCCACCATGATGGTTTCGCCGCTTTGCCCCGGGTGGATGGGGCGGAACAGCGCGGGGAAAACTTCCACCCGCAGGGGCACGCCACAAGCCGGGCAGGGCGCCAAATCCGGCTGGTTGAAGACCCCGTCCAACAGCCAGGCCTGGCATTTGGGGCATTGAACCAGCGGCGTATTCATGGGCTATTTGAAAACCACGCGCGTGTTGCAGATGTAATCATGCAAAGCGCGTTTCTGTTCGTCGAAGCCGGCGATGATAAAGCCGATCAGACAAGTCATGTAACTGAGGATTTTGGCAAAATACCGGCCAAACGCGCGCCCATACGAGACGCGCCCGCCATCCGCCGTCACCACCATGATTTTGCAGGCCATCTTGCCCAGCGTTGCCCCATATTTGCCGATGAGCACTGTTTCATAGGAAATACCGATGGTCAGTTGAATGACCATCAAGACCAGTTGCAACGCGAGGGCGCCCTTGGGTTCCACGCCGATTGCCTGGCGTGCGCTCATTCCGGCGATCAACGAAATGCACATGTTCACCGCTCCAAGAATCAAACCGTCCAGGAAAACCGCGGCAAATCGCGTCCAAAACCCGGCATAGCGCAATCCTCCGGTATTGAGCTGCGCACCTTCGGCCAGTTTTTGCATGAAGACCGGCTTGCAATTGGCGCAGATGCGGACTTCGCCGTGCCGGATCATATCCTGGATCGGAAAAATTTTGCCGCATTCGGCGCAAACCGCTTCCGTGGTTTCCCCGGAAGCCTGGCCGGGGCTGCCGGCGGTTGGCTGTCCGGGCGCCGACGGCGGTCCGCCTCCCGCCTCTCGCTGGGGCACCCAGGCGGCCATGCCTTCGTGCCAGACCAGCGTGTCGGGCTGGATTTTTCCGCTGCGCACCAGTTCCTCGAACTGCGCGTCATTCACCGGGCCGGTTTGCTGTCCTTGGTCAACGTAATACCAGTTCATGTTTGGCCTTTGGAGATAAGATCGATTGGTCTGGTTCGGCTCAACTTGATTGCCCCGGAAAATGCAGATTTAAAGCGGAAATGGCAAAATAAATCTATTCGGGCATCACTGCGGCCGACCGGCCGGACAATGGCGGTCGCAAAATTGTCAAAGGATGGGTCGTTCGAGATTGTCTTATTTGGTAAAAGAAAGCTGCATGGGCGACACGGACGAAGAAAAAATCTGGGTGTTGCAAAGCCGGAATGGCGACCCGTCGGCTTTTGAATCGCTGGTTCGCCAGCATCAACGCATGGTTCATTCGCTCACGTTTCGTATGACCGGCTCCCTGGCGGACGCCGAGGATCTCGCGCAGGAGACCTTCGTCCGTGCCTACCGGCAGCTGGATTCCTACCAGGGCAAGGCAAAATTTTCCACCTGGCTGTACCGCATCGCCGTCAACGCCTGTTTGAACTGGCGCCAGCGTGAAAGCCGGCGTGAACAAATTCATGCTCATTGGGCCGAATCCAACGACGCCTTGCGGCCGGAACCGGAAACTCCCGCCGGCGAGGACGCCCCGGCCCGGGAGGTACAGGCGGCCCTGATGAAACTGCCGGCCAAGCAGCGCGCCGCCATTGTCTTGACCGTTTACGACGGGCATAATCATGCCGAAGCGGCAAAAATCCTGGGCTGTTCGGAAACGACGGTTTCCTGGCGGATTTTTGCCGCGCGCCGGAAACTGAAACGGCTGTTGAGCGGCAAAGGAGGTCGGAATGAATGACCATGATTTGGAAAAGAAACTGAAGGCCGTGCCGGTTCCGGCGCGGGCTGAAGACTATTGGGAATCATTTCCCCGGCTGGTATCAGCCCGGTTGCGCACGTCCCCGGCTGGGCGCCCGGTGCTGGAACATCGTTGGCTGCCCCGGCTGGCGTGGGGCGGCGGCATCGCTTTCGCCTGCCTGATGATCGGGTTCGCCGTCGGTCATTGGCGCGGACGGACGGAGAAGAACGATGCTTACGCGCTGCTGCAAAACGGGAAGATGCTGCAGGAGGTATTGACGTTGTTCCCGAACCGCGTCCGGGCCATCACGCAGGACGAACACGGGGTGCAACTGGTGCTGGCCGACCAGGCCGATGTGCCGGTCTCGACCCCGATTTATGTTCACATCTGCAACGGCAAACAATGTTCGTCGCTGGTGACCTTCAGCGGCCAGGAACTCGAAATCGCCGGGCAGAAGGTGACGGTGCTTTTGAACGCGGAAGGCGGCGTGATCGTGGCCGGGCCCCGGTTTGCCTGGTCGAGCGACCAGCCGGCCCGCGTGAGCGGCGGCTTGAAGATTGAGGCCAGAAGATTGAGTTCGATCAACCTCTGAGGAAATATCCGTGAAAAAACTTCTCTGGATCCCGCTCGTTTTGATTCTGGCGACCCGGTTGCTGGCGCAGTCGAATGCGCCGATTCGGCTGGCGTTGTTGGCGGAGACGGACGAGTCGTCCACGGCCGCGGATGTGTTGACGGCCCGGCTTTCCGGGAACCCCAAAATCCAGCTGCTCGAACGGAATGAGATTGAAAAGGTCTATCGCGAGCAAAAATTATCGGCGGCCAACAGGGATTATCTGAAGCTGGGCCAGGTTCTCGGCGCGGATGGATTGCTGTTGCTTGATGTGATCCGGACACCGCAGGCGACCAACCTGATGACCCGGCTGATTGCAGTGAAACCGGGGGTGGTTTTGACGGAAGTCGGTTTTTCCTGGCCGCTGAAAGACCTTTCCTCATGGGCGGATTCAGCGGCGACCTATCTTGATTCTTTTTTGCCGAAGTTGACGGTTTTGGTCAAAGACGCCATCCCCATTTCAGTGGTGAACCTGCGTTCAGCCGTCCAGTCGGCCGAGGCGAAGGAAACGGAACGGCAATTGAAGCTGTTGACCGTCCAGCGGTTGAGCCAGGAGCGGCAGTTCTTTGTACTGGAGCGGCAACGGATGCAGTTACTAGGCGAGGAAAAGGAACTGAAAGCGGATGAGTCGGCGTTCTGGAACGGCAGTTACCTGCTGGAAGGGGTGGTGGATCAAAATGGTTATGCCAAAGACACCATCACCATCAATGCGCGCCTGACGCCGAAGGGTGGCGCGCCGTTGCTGATGGAAGTCAGCGGCCGGCGCACGGATTATGCCGAAGTTATCAACCGGCTGGCGGCAAAGGTGGCCGAGTTGTTGAAGGTCCATTCCACCGTCGAGGAGTGGAATGCAACCGCTGAGGCACAACAATATTTTGACGAGGCGCAATGGGCGATGAAGTGGGGAGTTTACGCGGAGGCACAGGCGGCGGCGGACTCGGCGTGGGCTTTGGGAAAGCACGATCAGGATTGTGCCATGGTGCGAATCAAGTCATATGAAAGCACCCTGCATACGATCCCGATCGACCTGGAAGGAGGCATTGACGCGGCAATCGTTAATGACAAGTCGCAGCAAATTTTTTTGGCCCGGGAAATAAAGGAGACTTTAGCCGCGCACGTCGCGGTGATTTTTGAAACCAACCGAGGCGGGATCAGTTATCTTTGCCTGGCCCAATTACCCGATCCCCGGGACATCGACCGCGCCTTTCATGCCTTGGAACTATATTATGCCTTCAGCCGGACCCTGCCCGAAGCGGCACCCATGGTGAGTCGCGACCCGCGAACCACCCGCTGGCACAATTCGGATTGGTATAATCTGGGCCTGGAAGACCTGGCCGCGGCATCGAAGGTCCTGCTATCCTTTCAACTGGTTCCCGAATCTCAAAAGCCGGTGGCTGACAAGCTGGCGGAATTGCGCGCGATGGCCCGCTCGGTTGCCGGATGGATATCCCAATCGCCGTCAGTGCGTGACAGTTATTTTGTCGGTGAAAGACTGGCGACCCATGACGAGCTGGATGAAACGATCTATTCGAAGCCCAACATTTTCAGCTGCAAACTGAAGTGGGGCAGTCTCTGGCAGGAAACACCCGCGGACTGTATAACGCTTTACCGCGAATTGATGGCCAGTCCGGTTTTTGGTTATATTCACAATCCACTTTGGTCGCACCGGCTGCAGTTGCCGGCGGAGGCCATGGACCCCGATCACCGGTTGGAACCGCCACGACTCATTGCCTGGAACGAAAAGGACCGGCAGTTGATTCCAGTCATTTGGAACAATTTCATCCGGGAACTGGATGGTTCAACCAATGTCCTTTGGCAGTTGGAAGCAAAAGCCCTCCAATTTGCCGACGCCACCGATGAACGACAGATGGGGTTGACGTTCACCAACTTTTTCGAAGCGCTCTTAGCGAATCGCGACCTGTTTTTGGCCCATAATGTCGAGCTGCTTTACTTGAATTGGGGTGCGGACAACCTGATGGAGGTGAGGCGTGGTCTTGACCTGTCCTTGCCAACCCCGGACTCATTGGTGCGACAGTTTTATTCCCAATATCGCCCCAAGCTCGAGGCGCTGGACCAGGAGTACTGGGACAAGACCGTACCCCGGATACAAGTGCGAGAGGCCTTTGGAAAGCAGGTCGAATACTTGAAAAATAACACCCCTTACGATTGGGCTAAATTCAATCAGATCTTCGAGTTGCGGGAGTACACCAAGGCCCAGGCAACGGAGATCCTCCCGCTCCTGGCCGCCTACCAGTCGAATCTCATCGCCCTGGCGGAAGGGAAATCACTTCCCGATCGGTTCAAAGCAACCAATGACAGCCGTTGGGTGGAACTCGTTGCCGACAGACGCGCCAAGGAAATCCTGAATGCACCCGCGCCCGTTTCGAAAACGGAGGCGGTTCAAAACCTGAATTCCCGGCCGGTCGCGGTTGTGCCTCCGCCGGTCGTTGCCAGGCCGTCCGGGGTGCTGTCCGAAACGGTCACGAATGTGTTGCGGGTCGAAAAATATCTGAAGCTGCCCCAGGAACAATTGCCGAAAGAGGAAGAGATTTTGGAAGGGGAGGACCGGTGGGATTTCAAAATCGCCGCCAGCCGCTGGTGTGCCGGCAAACTCGTGTTGGACCTGCGTTACAGCACCATGCTCTATCGGAACGGCGTCGGTGCGGGAACCACCCGGGCGTTGGCCGCCATTTTCAATCCCAAGGACCAAAGCTGGGAGCTGGTCCGGTACCCGTCCAGCGATGATTCCCCCGATCATCTTCCCTGGGAGCTGGAGCGAGTGCCGGCCGAAATTTTTCAAGGCCGTTTCTATTTCCGGGACGAGGACAAAATCAAACAATATGATTTCCCCACCCGCCAGTGGAAAACCCTCGACGTTCGCGTGCAACCGAATACCGGACTGGATGCCCTGGATGGACATCTATACGCCGTCAACCGCGAAAGCATTTTTGAAATCACCGATGGCGGCAAAGGGACGCGCATCCTGGCCAGTACCCGCCGGAGACCGGCGGCATCGGCGTTGGATTCGCTGGACAGCCTCGGGTCGCCCGTGCTTTTTTCCAGACCGAACCACTCGCTGGGGGTCGTCATCGGCAGCAAGGTGTTTGTGTGGAATGGGAGCGACTGGACCGGATTGTTTTCCCTGGATTTCCCCCGGTCTTCCCCCCAGGCGGAAGCGCTTGACGACGCGGTCATCTTTCGTTTCAAGTCACCGGATTATTCAGCCATGCTTTGGTTTTGGGATAAAAGCAAGCCGGCGCCGGAACTGTCCCTGTATGAAAAATCAAAGCCGCCACCTTATGTTACCCTGGGCTCAAAACCCGCACCCCCGCCGGCAAAGGCGGTGTGGACATCGCCAGGAGGCGATTCCCTCGTGAGTGCCCCCGGGACTTTTTGGAAATCGAACCTCTATTTCTTCGTTGAGCACGCGAAGGTGATCGAGGTGGATCCCCACCTGACGGCGGAAGAAAAAAGCGGTGAGAAACCGCTGGGCAGCATGGAACGTGGCCGCCGCCAGTGGACCATAACCGACAAAGACGGTTATCATGCCAAACTGGTTTGCCTCAGTCGCGATTGCGCCGAACCGATTGTCGTCCCGTTGAAATTTGATTTGGAACACGGCCAGCCTCCGCTCTACAGCCTCGGAGCCAGGATGGCCCCTCCCGGTTCGGACGCGGGTCCCACCTGGATTTTTTTCACATCGGATACGCTCTACGTCGGCCAGCCGGAGGCCCTGGGCATCTGGGCGATTCCCGTTTCTGAAGTTGAAGCCGCCGTTGCAGCGCAAAGGCAGGTCATGCTTGGTAACAAAGCGCGGGCAACCCGGGACGCGGAACAGCGCCGCAAGGATATGCTCGCAAAATATGATCACAATCATAACGGGTCCATCGATCCCGACGAAAAAGAAGCGGCCCTGGATGACCCCGCCTATATCGAATCTGAAATGGACGCGATTGACGCCAATCACAATGGCCGGCTGGAGGCAACGGAACTCGCCTGGTTCGACGCCAACCAGAACCAGATTCTGGACCCGAAGGAACAGGCCGGGATCGACCTGGCCCAACATTGGCTGGCGGCAAGGCGCTTGAAGGAATTTGATGCCAATGACGACGGATTCCTCGACCGCTCAGAATTCAATAACTTATGGTTGGCGGAACCGGAACTGGCCGACCCAATTTTCCGGACCGCGCCCGCGCCCTTCCTGGATAACAACCACGACGGCCAGCTTGATCTTGGGGAACTGGCGACATTCCTGAACCAGCAGACAAGCAGAACGCTTTTGGTGCCGGGCCTGTCCAGAGCCATCCTTTATGAGCAGATGGGGATCAGCCCCCGCGAGCAGGTTGACCCCCGGCAGATGTTCAAAGCCACGGTGGAATTTTACTGGCAACATCCGGGCGGCATCACCAATGGCCCGCCCTTTCACCGGGGCATCCCGCCCGGCCGGCGTGATGGTACCAATGGGATGCCCAGCGGCAAAGTTCCGTGAGGGGGGGCCCAGTTTTATCAAAGGATTTGCCGGTCGCAATGGTCATAATAGGTTGAAAAGATGATGTATGAACCAACCGGGCACATTTGAGACAAAGCTTCCGTGGTGCAGCGTTTTGAGACGGAGGACATCGCTGTCGCTCGGCCTGATTTTTTTCGCGCTCACCGGCGCAGCGGTCCGCACGGCTTATGGACAGTTGGAATTAACTGCCGACAAGGAGGCGCAGCGGGTGTTCGCCGGTGATGCGCGAAAAGTTACCATCATCTGGCATAACGCCAGCGACCAAAATGCCAGCGCCGACGTCTGTGCGCGGCTGTATCAAGCCAGTTCCGCCACGGCCGCTCCGCTGTCCGAAAAAGCCTGGAAGAAAATCGAGATTTTGCCCGGGCAGACCGTTTCCGAATCCGCGGCGATCGACTTCCCCGCCGTGAACGCGGAAACGCGGTTCCTGATTCAATGGCTGGACGGCACCAAACGGGTCGTGGGCCGGACCGACGTGCTGGTGTACCCGACGAATTTGCTGGGGGAACTGAAACCGCTGCTGGGTGAAGCCAGCCTGGGCGTGCTGGATCCGAACCACGAACTCAAACCATTGCTCCAGCAAAACAAAATCGAATTTTCGGATTTGGGAGAAACGGCGCTGGAGAATTTTCAGGGCAAACTGGCCATCATTGGCCCGTTCCAAACCAGGGCGCAGGTGCGCGAAGGTTTGAGGCAGTCCATTCAAAAAATTGCCCGGAAGGGCGTGGCGGTGGTCTGGATCCAACCGCCGCCCGGGCCCAAAGACCCAATCAAGCCGTCGTTCCATGTTGTGCCGGAGGACAAAGGCACGGTCGTGGTGGTCCAGGCGGATTTGCTGGCCCATCCCGCGGACAGTCCGCAGTCTCAGATGAACCTGGTTTATTTTTGCAGGCTGGCGTTGAATCCCGCGCCGCTTTCCCTACCCGATTTCAATGCTCAACCATGAACCAAAACAAATTATGAAAACACAAATTCCCTTGATCACGGCCCTGCTGCTGGCCGCCGGTACGATCGTCCACGCCGCCGGCGATGATGTTCTCACCGTGGCGGTCTTCGATTTTGAATCCAAGGACGAAGCCGTGACCGGCCTGGGTCCCAAGGTGGCCACGCTGGTCAACGCCAACCTGTCCGCCGAGCCCCAAATCATCACCGTCGAGCGCGCCGAACTGGAAAAGGTCCTGGGCGAACAGGAACTGGGCCTGTCCGGCACTGTCAGCTCGGAAAGCGCGGCCAAAGTCGGCCAATTGACCGGCGCCAAGGTGCTCGTCACCGGCAAGGTGTTCAAGGCGGACGATCAAACCTTCATCGTGGCCAAGGTCATCGGCACCGAGACCAGCCGGGTTTATGGCGAAATGGTCCAAGGCGGATCGTCGGCCAAACTGGCTGATCTGTCGTCCAGCCTCGCGAAAAAGATTGCCGCCGACGTGGTGCAAAAAGGCGACACCCTGGTGGCCAAGGTGGAAAGCCGCGAGGAACGGATCGCCAAACTCAAAAAGGCGCTCGAGGGAAAGAAACTGCCGGCTGTTTCGGTGAAAATCAGCGAGCGGCATTACGGGCCGCACATCATTGACCCGGCGGCGGAGACGGAACTGTCGCTGATCCTGCAACAATGCGGCTTCACGCTGGTGGATGACAATTCCACGAACAAGCCGGCCATCGAAATCACCGGGGAAGCCTTCAGCGCCTATGGTTTGCAAAAGGGCAACCTGATCTCCTGCAAATCACGCCTCGAGATCAAGGTCCGCGACCTGGCGACGGGAAACCTGCTGGTGGTGGACCGTCAGACCAGCGTGGGCGTGGATATTGCCGAGCAGACCGCCGCCAAGACGGCGTTGCAGAACGCGGCGGATGTGCTGGCGGATCGGGTCATTCCAAAGTTGGCGCGATGAAGTGCCGCTGGTTTTGGTGAACGCCGTTTTTCTTTTCATTGCGACGATATCCGCGCGATAAATTTTAACGCCCGATGAACAGGAAGCTCTATGAGTGATTTCAAATTTTCATGCCCCGCCTGCGGCCAAAACATTTTGTGCGACACGACGGATGCGGGAAAGCAGATGACCTGTCCGGGCTGCAATGCTCGGATCGCCGTGCCGGAGGAAGCGGCCGGACCCGCCGCGGTTCCTCTCCGGACCGACACGCCGCCCTGGCCGGGCTACAACGCAACCGCCGTCACTCCAAAGACTTCCCGTTTGGCCATCGCGTCACTGGTCTGTTCCCTGTTGTCATTGATCATGTGCCTTGGCTGGCTCCCGGGAATCATTTGCGGGCATCTGGCCAAATCACGAATTCGCCGGGACCCGTCGCTCAAAGGAATTGGCCTCGCCAAGGCGGGCCTCCTGATTAGCTATCTGATTTTGATATCGGAAGCGGGAACCGCCGCCGTCTATGTCTGGCGGATTTCTGCCGCAATGAAACAGGGATACCAGGATGTCCGGCACAACCTGGCTACAAACAACTTCATTGTCGTGCAAACTCAATCCACAACCGTTTCCAACAGCGATGAACAGATTGAACCCGTCCTGCCCGGGATCGTTGTTACCAACCACCCGCCAGCCGAACCCGTCAAGCCTGAGACCGTTGCCGCCGGCAAACCGAAAGGCGAGCCCGCCAAATCCGGGTGGACATCCGACCTCAGCAAAGTTTCTTTTCCCGGCCACCCGGTAGCGGGAGGCTGCGGGGAATTGATTTCGCCGCCCGGACGGTGTCGTTCAGGAATGGCGACCTTAAAATAAGATCTGAAGACGGAATACAACTGGACGTTCTTCGTCTCGACACCTCCATCGAAGGCGAGGGTTACGACATCCAATCCGCAGACAACGGCAACGCCAATCCGCGGGTCAAGCTGACCTGGAATGAAGGCGGCGTGGTTCAGACCATGACCTTCAACCAGGGCTACGGCATGAAGCTGCAATTCAATCGAGCCATGAACCGGACGGTATCCGGGAAAATCTATTTGTGTTTTCCTGACGACTCAAAAAGCTGGGCCGCCGGCACATTTGAAGTGAAGCTTCCCAAACCGAAGTGACGGCAAAGCCATTCGGTTGTGAAAAGCATCTTCCTCTCCGTGCTGGCATTGACTTTGACGGTTGCGACGATTGGGGCGCAAACCAAACCCGTCAGGCTCGCCGTGTTCCCGGGCGAAGGCGACCGGGCGCCGGCGGACGTTGATTTCACCCGGATGGAAACCGCCCTCGCCGCCGATCCGGAGGTCGCGCTGGTGGAGCGGCAGCAAATCCGCAAAATCCTCGCCGAACAGAAACTCACCGCCAGCGTTCTGGCGAACCCTGCGACGGCCGCCCGGCTGGGGCAGTTGCTTTCGGCCGACCTTTTCCTGTTCGTTGAAAAATTGCCGGAACCGACGGCGGCCGCCTGGCGAGTTGAAGTCATTGAGACCCGCACCGGCATATCGCTGGGCGGATTGATTTCCGCCGAGAAGAGTTTCAAGACCGACCCGAAGCAGATCTCCGACCTGGTGCAGGCGGCGGTTGCCAAGTGGCGGATCCCGCCGGAGAAACGGCGTTACCTGGGCATCCTGGGAGTGCGCAGCGAGGAATTGAACCGTTCGTTGTTCGGCGTCGCGGAATCGTTCGGCATGTTCCTGACCATCGATCTGGGGAAATCCCCGGAAGTGGTGATTCTGGACCGGGAACGGCTGGAGCATTTCCAGCACGAGCAGGAATTGACCGGTGCGGAAAATGAATTGAAGGCATCCGCGCTCTTGCTGGCCGGAGGCGTGCGGCAGGCGGAAACGAACGGAGAACTGCGCTTCACGTTTTCGCTCTCGGCTCTGAAGGGGGGCAAGGCCCGGACATTCACTGTCCAGGTGCCGGAAGGTGATTTGAATGCGGCGCGCCGGGCGGTGGCCCGGGCGATTTTGGAGCAGTGCCAGGCCTCGGTTCCCCGGTCTTCCGCGGCGAACCCCAAACGGGAGGCGGCGCTTTTTTCTCAACGCGCCCAGATCCTGGCGGCACATGGAGAACTGGAACCCGCGGCCCGGGCGGCAGAAGCAGCGTTGGCCCTGTATCCCAGCCAGAAATACCAGCTGCAAGCCGCGGGGGCCTGGCAAAGCTTGAGCAGCAACCTGCCGGATGCATTGCGGTTTTGGGACCTGCAAATGGAATTGATCAACGAACACATTTCCCGCTGGAAAGACAATCAACCGGTACCGGTCAAGCTGCCCGTGGTTTGGAACACCTTTATCGCCATGGAACCGTTGCGAACCGAAACTGGCGCCCAGGATGCCGGGACGCGCGCTTCCCTGGCTGAATTGCGGGAGTTGTGCCGTACTTATTATCGGGTCGCACGCGAATACAACGCCGCGCGCTGGGAGGACCGGCTCAGCAACGCCATCAACGATCCACAATCGCAATGGACCTGGCTGGCGACCGAGTACGTCGGGTGGTTCGCCGATTGGAGCCGCGACGTGGAGGAATGGAAGGGATTGATGCGCGATGCGGTCGGGCAAATTGATGCGCCGTACGGCAAACAGGCGGTGCGGCTGGAAAGCAACACCACGCCGTTGGGTTATAACCAGACTTTCTATTTCGAACGCCTGGTGGATCAGGTCCCGGCCGCCCGGTTCAAATCGCCGGAGGAATCCCGCCAGGTCATGGAGTTTTACGATTTATTGAGCCACAACACCAACGTTTGCGTGCGGTTCTGCGCTCTGGCCGCCAAATACAATTTTATTGAAGAATCAGAGCATCGACGAGATGCCGTCATCGCTCAGGCGGCATTGGATATTTTCCTGAAAGACCTGCCCTTGGATCACTACTCGCGCCATTGGATGAATGACAACATCTTCCCGTCGGGAGCGGTCGATCTCGTTTTTCGGGGATTGTCGGACCCGGCAACGCAAGACCGGTACGCGCATGCCATCCTCGATCCCGTTTTGGAAAGCGGCGATTCCGTCCGGCTCGACTCCTGGTACCCGCTTATTATTTCACATTTGAACATTCTGGAAACCGGCGGCCGGAAGGATGCGGCTTATGACTGGGCGGGCCGTCTGCTGCAAGTGTTCTATGCCCACCCGCGGGACCGGGGATTCGTGGAGCGGCTGGAGACGTTGCAACTCCGGCTCAAAGGCAAACTGAGCGTCACCCCGCCGGTTGTCCCGACGCCATTTCAGGTCGAGCCAGTTGCGATCGAACCGCCGCCGACAGATTATGGTCGCTTGGTGCAATCCTGCCGTCAGGGCGGGAATCTCATCATGGTCTGGACCCAACCTGGCCAGGCTGCGTCCGACATCCATCTGCGGGTGACCTCGGTACCGCTGACAGGCGGTCCGATGGCGGTCCGGGGCGAAACGAGTTTTCATTCCCCGCTGCCGGTGAATGAGCCTTGGCTGGAACCGGTGCATGCCGTGGTGGCCGGGAAAGACGCGATCTATGTGGCCACCGTCGGCGGGTTGGTCATTTGCCGCGATGGCCAGGCGACCCTTTGGACGGAAAAACAAGGACTGCCGTACAATGACATTGCCTCCGTGGCGCTTTATGACGGGAAGGGTTACCTGGGTGTAGGAGCGAGCGCCCCGCTGGTTTTGCAGCAGGTCGCCAGCGACTTTGTCGAGTTCGACCCGGCCACCCGGCATTTTACCATTCTGGCGTCCGGCCGCGCCCAGCAGAAACGCAATGCCCTCGACGGTGGCCTGCCCTATACCATCAGCGGCATTTTGCCGGACGAAAAACGGGGCTGCCTGTGGTTCTCGATTACGGGCAGCGCCCGCACCGGCAAACGGTTCGGACTTTGGAAATTTTCCCCTGCCACCGGCGAGTTCCAGCAAATGACCCACGACGGGTACTGCCTCGACCGGCTGGCCTGGGCGGACGACAAAATCCTCGGAGCGGAGGTTGACCGTTCGCGGGGCTGCGACGGTCTGTTCGCCTACGATCCGGACACGCTGGAACTCATCACCCTGTCGTATTCCGGAAGATATCGCGAACCCAAAAACGGACAGAGCCTGTTTGGCAAGACCCGCACACCGATCTGGCCGTGTGCCTGGACGCTGAACGGGTTGCTCGTCAGCGGGGGCGAAGGCAATCGCCGGTTATTTTGGATTGCCGATGCGTCGGCGGCGCCGGTTGCCTTGACCCGTCCGGACGGTGAACCCCTGAAGGATATTCGTTCCCTGCACTCGTTGGGCCGGCAGATTTTTGCCGTGACGGCCGAGGGCCAACTGTGGTCCCTTCGCCCGGGAACCTCGGCCAAACCATAAAGATCAACAACGCAGGAATCATCTGAATATGCGCAAAACCCGGAGAATGACGGCCATTTCGAATTGGTTGTGTTGCTCGGCAATCTTGATTGCGACCTTGCAAGTCGAGGCTGCGTCGAGGGTTGCCTTGATGGATTTTTCCACCGATGACAATTCCTATCGCAGCGCGCTGGCGGCGGTAGATTTCAGCGCCTTGCTTCAAGTGCGATTGAAGGATGTGGACGGCCTTGAATGGGTCGAGCGTAGCCAACTACGGGTAGCCGAAAAAGAGCTTAACCTTGCCGGCGGCGGTTTTGCTTCATCGGCCACCGCGTTGCAGGTTGGAAAAATGGTTAAAGCCGACTGGTTGGTGACCGGGCGATTCACGATCACGGCTCAGGGACGCGGGTTGCGCCTGGAAGTAATCGACCTGGAGCATGCGGACGTTTTAGCTGAGGCAACACTGTTGATCAAAGGCATGACGAACCAGCCTCTTGAGGTTTCCGTTGTGGAAGTTGCCGCGGCGGACGAGCAGCTTCGAACGGCATTACGGCAGGCGCAGGAACACAATGCACAAACAAAGTCTCGGACGATCATCGCGCCGCTGTTTTTTGCCAACACTTCCGGCAGCCGCCGGCTTGACTATCTGGAAACCGAATTGCAATCGGCGTTGGACAAAGCGCCTTTACCGCAGGATGTCCGGATTCTCCAATTCCCGCGGGCCGCCGCGGCGGCGGCGGAGGCGGAATTGATTTTCGCCGGATTAGTGGCGCAGGACCCGGCGGCCTGGCAAAAAGTGGCCGATGTCTATGTTTGGGGCCAATATGAAGAAATTAAGCCGGGCGAATTCACGTTTGCCCAAACTCCGGTCCGCTTCACACTCAACCTTTGGGACGGAAGCGGCGACTTACAAACCGTAACCGAAACCGCAACTGTGTCGGAGTTGCCGCAATTGGAAGCGCGACTGGTCAAAAGCATCCTCGCCGCCCGAAAATTACCCAATAAACAAACCATCCCGGAAGGAACACGACGTAAAGTCGCTCGGCAGCTCATGTTGCGAGCGGCTGACATTCAGGCCCTCTTCAAACAGGAAATGCATGGATATTTTTCCCCCAATTTTTTGGATACGGCGCAAGGGCAACAGCTGTTGCGCTACCAGGTTAGATTGCTGACCACCGCTCATTTTTTTACTCCGGAATCCTGTCTGGTTCATCGTTTTTGGCTGGAAAGTTTTTGGGGACAATCGCCGCCTTCCTTCTGGCAGCGATTGGAGCAGATCCGCAGTTACGATGATTTTGACGACAAGTTCGGCCTGATTTCCCCTGCCGAAAGAGAGTCCGACTTTCTGCCGCCGGGACCCTGGTTCTTTTTGGGCCAGCCACGCACGGTGGATTACCGGCTTACCGGCGCCTGGCAGGCCGCCATGGACGATGTGTGCAACACCATTAACGGCGGAAAAGAGCCGAACGGTTTCCCGGTGGGAAAACTGCCCGGTTTTCCGGCGGACGCACCGCCGGAGGTGCTGGCCGCGTGGAAAATCCAAATCCGCGACGATTTTGCACGCAGACTTTTCACCATGTACGAGAAAGCCATCCATGCCGACCCGCCGATTCCGGTCATCAATGCCCACCTGTTCATCGAATACGGCTTTCCTTTCGATCTAAAGGACAAGGTGGCGAAAGCGAAATTTATCGAAGATCTTTGGCCCCAATATCTGAAGTCGCGAGACATGCCGACGGCGCGCCGTGAATACAGTGCAGAGGAATTTGACATTTTTTTTACGCGCGGGCTGTTTCCGCCGATCCAACAAGTCTTTGCCGATGTTGGCCGCCCCGAACAGGCCGCGGCAATGATCGCACAATTCAAACAACAATTAAAAGTCACCGCCAATCCAACCGATGCTACCCGGACCGCGGCCGTGACGGCCGAGGCGCACCGCCCAAAACTTGTCAGCGTCAGCCTGCTGCCCCCAAAACTGTCGCCAGACGTGCGACCCGTTGTGCTGCCATCAACAACGGCCGTCAACGGAGTTGTCGCTTTAAAATTCGGCGATGGCGTGCTGTGGGTCAGCACCCGGGGCGGAGCGATGAATTGGTCCGATCCGGTGTGGGAGTACCTGGTGGCTTCGCATCCCCAGGCCGCGCTGTGGCAGCTCCCGCCCGGGGGAACACCGCAAATGCTTTCGGCCAAAATCGGCAAGCATTCGCCCATCACCTCGTTCTGCCCGCAAGGCAACCGGCTGTGGATGACCCTGGAACAGGATGGAGTGGTTTGTTTTTCCCCGACGACCGGGACGGTGACGCGTTACGGGGATAAACAAGGAGTTCTGTCACGACAAATGTTCGCGAGCGCGCTGGCCGCGGATCGGATTTTTTTGGGTGGTGGCGAACCGGCCAACGGAAAATTGAACAGCGCGGATTTCTCGGGGAGTTCCTGGAAAAGCATGGATTTTATCGGGGCGAGACATTCCCAGATAAGGCTGCTTCAATTGTCCGGTCATCACCTTTTGGTTAACGATGAAGTTTATAATCTGGAAAATGAATCGAAATGTAGACTTTCCGACGTGTTGAAAACGGGAACCAACCAGCCAATGCCACCGTCCCGGCTTGACATCCTGGCAGCAACCACTGATCCGCACGGGTTGTGGCTGGGAACTACGCTGGGGCTCGTTGCCTATAATCCGGATACCGGCATCGAGCGCCATTGGTTTTCATGGCTCGGCGGCTATCTCGTGGATTCAAATGGCACGGCCATGACCGTGACCTCGCGCTATCACCGGTCCGAAAACGGTGTTTATGTCGCGGATACCAATAACAGCGCGGTGGCGACGATTGGTCCGACTTCGCGTCTTCCCGGCGCTGTCACTGCGTTGGCGAACGATGGCGATTTTCTGTGGGTTGCCGCCACGACGCGATTTGATCCTTCGCTGAACGGCAATGGAACCGAGGGGCGGTGGGTGAACGGCTATTTTGTGCTGACCTTGTGCCCCGGGGTGGACACCGGCGGCGCTGGAAAGAACGGTGAGTGGCGGAACATGTATGCGAAGAACGAACGCAATTACGTGCTATTGTTCCATAAGCCAACCGGGAAATGGGTCGGATATTTTCCGGTTACCAGCCGGGTTACCGGCCTGGCCGTATCCGATGAAAAACTTTGGGTTGGGTTGGAGGACACGGGTTACGTTCAACTGGCCGAACACTCGTGGCAGGATCAGGAGGTTTTCGCGCCCAGCCCGTTGCTCGAAATCCAAAAAGCGCCGATGCTTTCGGTTCCACCCGCCCAGTGGGTATCCGATCAATTGTCAGACACCGAACTTCACGCGCGAATCAATCAGGCCATCCAGATCCTGAAAGTTCCGTCTCCGCCTGAACCGGCGGCCCCGCTGGCAGCCGGGGAAGAGCGTCTCGCCTTTCTCCAGAAAAATTTCGGGAGCTTCGTTCCGATCAAACTTAACAAGGGAACAAATGGTTACGCGGCTGTCCAGATATTGCCCGTGCGGGGACATTTGATCGAACATGACGGACTGTATTATTGCGGGTTTCGGTTTACCATGCCGGCTTGGCTGGACGGCGACCTGGAATGGATGTACGCCTTGGCCAAAGGCGTGGCCCAAAAAGATTTTACGGCGGGCGAAACCTGGTGGGGAGTGGTCCCGGAAGCGGGGCCTTGGGCCCATTCGGACAAGAACTTCAGACTCGAACTCCAGGATTACCGCGGACTTCGACAACAATTCCCCTACAGCCACAGCTTGAACGTCCAGACATTTTCAAGAGACCAATTGCAGCCCGGTAAATCCTACGTCGTGTGGTTCGCTCTCCAGGAAAAGGACCATCCTGATATCGCTTACGCCATGACCATCCGTTCACCGCGCGGTACCAATGAGCTGGGCCCATTGCCGCTTCGATAGCCGGGTTAAGCACCGCCGCGCCGCTGCACCAAAAGCAGGTGCTCGCAGGCCAGCACGGTCTCGTTGCGCTGGTTGAATACCTCCAACGCCTCCACCACCACGCCGTGGTCCGGCTTCTTGTGGTCGCGCTTTTCCTTGACCGTCACCCGCCCGCGGATGGTGTCGCCGATGAACACCGGCTTGATGAAGCGCAGCCGGTCGTAACCGTAGCTGAACGCCAGCGGGTTGATTTCCCCCGCCGTCAGGCCCACCGCCACGCTGAAAATCAGGGTGCCGTGCGCCATCCGCTGGCCGAACGGCTGCGTCTTGCACCACTCGGCGTCCATGTGGTGCGGATAAAAATCACCCGTCTGACCCGCGTGCAAAACAATATCCGCCTCGGTAATGGTGCGCCCGCCGGTCTCCCGCACGGCATTGAGTTCGTAGTCCTCAAAATGTCTCGGCTGCATGGTGGCAGTTTATGTATGGAATTAGATTTTACAAACGAAATGACTTTCTCAAACATCACCGCGTGAAATTCCTGGTTACCGGTGGCACCGGATTCATCGGCTGGCGCGTGGTGCGCAACTTGTTGCAGCGGAAAATACCCGTTGTGGCCGGCGAACTGAACCCCGACTCCGGTATCCTGGCCCGGCTGCCGGGCGCGGAACTGGCCACCCTCGACGTGTCGGACGCGAATTCGGTCAAAGCCGTTTTTCAAAAGCACCCGGACATCACGCACGCCATCCATCTGGCCTACCTGATGAGCGCGGAGGTGGAGGCCAACCCGCATCTCGGCGCGAGCGTGAACGTCCTGGGCATGATCAACCTCTTCGACGCCGCCGTCCGCCAGAAACTGGCGCGGCTGGTCTTCACCAGCAGCGAGACGTATTACGGCGCGTCCCAAAAGCCCTACGGCGACCGCGACGTGACCGAGGATGATTTTACCGGCCCGGCCAACCATTTTTTCACCTACGGCATGATGAAAGTGCTGAACGAGTTCACGGCGCAAAAGTACGTCAAGAAACACGGCGTCAGCATCGCCTGCACCCGGCCGCCGGTCGTGTTCGGCCATGGCCGCAAACGCGGCTCGGTCCTGTGGGCGGAGGACTTCGCCACCCTGCCGGCGCAGGGCAAGCCGGTCACCCTGCCGTTCCCGGCGCACACGCGCGATTGCTGGATTTACGTGGACGATTGCGCGGAACAGCTTGTGAGCCTGGCGCTGAAGCCGCAGATCGCCCATTTCGCCTACAACAACGGAGGTGAATCCGTCACCGCGGCGGAATTCGCCGCCCTCGTCCGCCACTGGCTGCCGGAGGCGCAAATTTCCTTCGATGAATCCAAACCCACCACGCCGCTGATTGACCGGATGGACAGCCGGCGATTGGACCAGGAGATCAATTTCAAACCGCGCCCGCTCAGCGAGGGCGTGCATGCGCACATCAACGAAGCCCGCCTCGCCGCGGGACTGAAGCCAGTTTAGAAATGAAAAAACATTCAACATTCAACATCGAACATCCAATGAAGAAAATTGGGAGACAGGGACGCGATCGGCGTGACGTTGGATTGAAGGTTGGGCGTTGAATGTTGGATGTTTCCGAAAAACCTATTGTTATGACCAGATTCCGCAACACCGTCGTTGGCAGTTATCCCCGGCCCGGCAAGGTCGAGGATACGCTCAAGAAACCCACGCTGAACCAGGCCGAGGTGGATGAACTCATCCGCTGGGCCGCCAAAGACCAGGCCGACCTCGGGCTCGACGTCATCACCGACGGCGAGGGTTACCGCGAGAACATGTATTATTTCTACCAGAAGAGGCTCGACGGCGTTTCGATGGAGAACATGGTGAAGAAAACCTTCGGCACGGCCGGGTTCGGCATCGAATGCGCGCGGGTGGTGGGCGAAATCAAAAACCCGCGCTGCAACCTGGCGCACAACTGGAAAATCGCCCGCGCCGCGGCGCCGAAAAACGTCGCCGTCAAGCAAACCGTAACCGGCCCGCACGTGCTGACCCGGTTCAGCGTGAACGAGCGTCCCGATTTATATCCCGATGAACAATCATTGTGCCGTGCCTACGCGAAAATCCTCGCCGAGGAACTGCGCGCGGTCATCGCCGCCGGCTGCGAATTCATCCAATTCGACGAGCCGATGTGGACCGAGGCGCCGGAACAGAGCGAATGGGCAGCGGGCATCCTCAATGAGCTGATCGAATCACTGCCCAAGGTGCGGGTCGGGCTGCACGTCTGCGGCGGGAATCCGCGGCGCAAGCGGGTTTACTTCACCAAATACACCGACCTGGTTCCAGCGTTCACCAGGGCGAAGATCGACGAGGTATCGCTCGAGCACTGCACGTTGAGCTACAACCTGATGGATTTGTGGCCGCTCTGGAAGTTCAAGGGCGACCTCGCCCTCGGCGTGATTGACCAGCGCAGCGACGGCATCGAAACGACCGAGGTCATCCGGAAACGGGTCGAGCCGGCGCTGAAACATTTTCCGCGCGAACGGCTGGTGCTGACCAGCGAATGCGGCTTCGGCCATGTGCCGCTCGATATTACCCGTGCCAAATTGAAAGCCCTGGTGGCGGCGTGCCAGTCGTTATGATTTTCCAAAACATTCAACATTCAACATTCAGCGCTCAACGCTCAATCAGCGTTCATTCGGCTCACCCCTGGACATTGAATGTTGAATGTTGGGCGTTAAATGTTTCCTTTCCATCATGAAACCACTCGAAGGCCTTCTCGTTCTGGATTTCGCCCAGTTTCTCGCCGGGCCCAGCGCGGCCATGCGCCTGGCCGACCTCGGCGCGCGCGTCATCAAGATCGAACGGCCGGGCGCCGGTGAACTGGGCCGGAAGCTCTACATTTCCAACCTGGAACTCGACGGCGACAGCACGCTCTTCCATTCCATCAATCGGAACAAGCAGAGCTTTGCTGCGGACCTGAAAAATCCGGATGACTTCGCCGACGTCCGCCGGCTTGTCGAACGCGCCGATGTGCTCATCCAGAATTTCCGGCCCGGGGTCATGGAAAAAATCGGGATGCATTATGACGCGGTGAAAAACTGGAATCCAAAGCTGGTTTACGCCTCCATCACCGGTTACGGCCGGGAAGGCCCGTGGCGCGACAAGCCTGGACAGGATTTGCTGGCGCAATCCATCTCCGGCCTGGCGTGGTTGAGCGGTGACGCGACCCAGGGACCGGTGCCGATGGGGTTGTCGGTCGCAGACATGTTCACGGCGGCGCATTGTGTGCAGGGGATCCTCGCCTGCCTGGTCCGGCGGGGCGTCACCGGCCAGGGCGGATTGATCGAAGTCAGCCTGATGGAATCGGTTATCGACCTGCAGTTCGAGGTGGTGACCACGCACCTGAACGACGGCGGCAAACTGCCCCAACGCAGCGCGGTCAACAACGGCCATGCCTACCTCGGCGCGCCTTACGGCATCTACCAGACCGGCGACGGTTATCTGGCGGTGGCGATGGGCTCGGTCGTCCGGCTGGGTGAATTGCTGGGCTGCCAGCCGTTGACAGCTTACCTCGACCCGAAAACCTGGTTTACCAAACGCGATGAAATCAAAGCCGAGCTGGCCCGGCATTTGAAAACGCAGACCACAGCCCACTGGCTGGCGATTCTGGAGCCGGCGGACATCTGGTGCGCCGACGTGTTGACCTGGCCACGATTGATGGCTCATGGGGGATTCCGCGTGCTCAACCTGATCCAAAAAGTCAGCCGCGCAAACGGCGCGAGCCTGGAAACAACGCGTTGCCCCATCCGCGTGGACGGGAAAATCCTGACTTCGTCCCTCGGTGCTCCCAAGGTCGGTGAACACAACGCGGTGGTACGGGAGGAGTTTCTTTTATGAACGTTGCCCCGCAAGCTGCCGGGCTGAACGTGCGCTCGTATCGGCCATGGGAAGTTGCCGCTCTGGCCCGCCTTTTCACCGACACCGTCCGCCTCATCAGCGCTAAGGATTATTCGCCTGAACAAATTGACACCTGGGCCCCGGAGCCCCCCGACCTCGAATATTGGCGCGGTCGGCTGAGTGCGCTCATGGTTTTTGTGGCGGAACAGGGTCCTGAAATCACCGGGTTTGCCGCCCTCGAACCCGACGGGCATCTTGACTTGCTTTACGTGCATCACCGTTTCCAAAGACGGGGCATCGCCGCCGCCCTTTGCCGGCGGATTGAATCGGAGGCATTGGTACGCAGCCTGGATCGCATTTTTACCGGGGCCAGCCTCACGGCCCGTCCGTTTTTTGAAAACGCCGGGTTTCGAGTGATCGCCCCACAAACCGTCACGCATCGGGGTGTTCCCTTCCAGAACTTTCGCATGGAAAAAATTCTCCGCTGACCAGCCGCCCATGAGAATCATCGACACCCATCAGCACCTGATTTATCCGGACCGGCTGGGTTATTCATGGTGTCGGGGGATCGCGGCGTTCGAGGGCAAACCGTTTCGGCTGGAAGAATACCGGGTGGCGGCGCGGAACACCGGCATCGCCGAAACCCTGTTCATGGAAGTGGACGTGGATGAACCGCAGATGAAAGCGGAGGCGGAATTTTTTCTCCAACTTGCCACTCAACCGGACTCCGGCATGGTCGGCGTGCTCGCGGCCTGCCGGCCCGAGTCCAAAGATTTCACGGCCTACGTCGAATCCATCCGGCACCCGAAACTCAGGGGTTTGCGCCGGGTCTTGCACACCCAGCCGGATGCGCTGTCGCAAACGCCGCTCTTTGCGGAAAATCTCGCGCGGCTGGCGCAACACCGGCTGACGTTTGATTTGTGCCTGTTGCCGCGTCAGTTGCCGTTGGGCGCCAAACTCGTGAGCCAGGTGCCGGACGTGCAATTTGTCCTCGACCACTGCGGGATCCCGAACCTCAAGGGCGGCGAACTCGACCCGTGGCGCCAGCACATCCGCGAGCTGGCACAATTCCCTAACCTCGCCTGCAAGATTTCCGGCTTGGTGGCCTATTGCCATCCACAACACGTGAATGCCGGAGCCATCCAGCCCTTCGTCGAGCATTGCCTTGAATGTTTCGGCTGGGACCGCGTGCTCTTCGGCGGTGACTGGCCGGTTTGCAATCTTACCTCAACCCTCGGGCATTGGGTGGAGCTGGCGAAGGAAATGGTCCGGACCGAATCTGTCGACCGCCGGCGAAAATTTTTCGCCGAAAACGCAGAACGAATTTACCGGTTGAAATGAGTGGCTTTGACCCTAAACAGCTCCAGCAGACCTGGCCGCGGCCGGCGCAGCCGCGGCCGATTGTCATCCTCGGAGCGGGCGACATCGTGCGCGACGCGCATCTGCCGGCATACGCCAAGGCTAAATTTCCCGTGGCCGGCGTTTATGATCTTGACCTCAAGGTGGCCGAAAAAAGAGCCGAGGATTTCAACCTGCCGCGGGTGTTTGAAAATATCCGCGAGGCGGTCACCGAGCCGAACGTGATCTTTGACATCGCCACGCCGCCGAAGGCGCACGCGGAAGTGCTGGAGCAGCTGCCCGACGACGCGGTGGTCATCATCCAGAAACCGATGGGCAATACGCTGGCCGCGGCCCGGTCCATCCGCGACATCTGCCGGCGCAAACGGCTGAAGGCCGCTGTCAATTTCCAGCTCCGCTTCAGCACCTTCATGCTTGCCGTCCACGACTTCATCCGCCGGGGCGAACTCGGCGAAATCGTGGACGTGGAGGTGCATCTGAACCTGCAGACGCCGTGGGATGTTTTTCCGTTTCTGCTGACCGAACCGCGCGTGGAGATTTTGTTGCACAGCGTCCACTATCTCGACCTCATCCGGCTTTTTCTGGGCAACCCGCGCCGCGTTTACGCCCGGACGGTGAAACACCCGAAATTTCCCAAACTGGCCAACACCCGATCGAGCATCATCCTGGATTACGGCGACCTGATCCGCTGCTGCCTTTCGCTCAACCACTGTCATTCCTTCGGCACGAAGCATATCGACGCTTCGGTCCGGATTGAAGGCACGGAGGGTTGCGCCATCGCCACGCTGGGGTTGCTGATGGATTATCCGCGTGGCCGGTCGGACCGGCTCGAAGTATTTGGCCGTTCAACGAAGCAATGGGTCGAAGTCCCGCTCGTGGGCGGCTGGTTTCCCGACGGGTTCGTCGGCACGATGTCGAATTTACAGCGATTTGCCGCCGGCGAAGACGCCACGCTCGTCTCATCGGTGGAAGATGCGTTCGAGACCATGCTGCTGGTGGAAGCCTGCTACCGCGCTGATGCGGAAGGCGGGATTTTATTGGATAAAGTTCAATGAATCCGGGTTCGACTTCGAGGCCGGCCCTGTGTCAAAATCGACAAAACCAAACACTCCAGTCCAGTGAATCTGCTTAACCGGAAAACTGCATGCATGCTCTAGCGGCCAGTATTTTCTTTCACGCCATCGGCGCCACCTCGGCCGCTTTCTGCTATGTCCCGCAAAGGAAAGTCCGACGCTGGTCGTGGCAATCCTACTGGCTGACCCAGGCCTCTTTTTGCTGGCTGCTCCTGCCCATTCTCGGAGCGTTCCTGACGGTTCCGGATTTCTGGTCGGTGGTGCAAGTTGCCCCACGGGATGCAATGCTGCGCACGTTTTTACTGGGCATGGCTTATGGCATTGGCGGAACGGCCTTTGGGATGGCGATTCGTTATGTGGGCTTCTCCGTAACCTATGCCACAGCCATCGGAATCTCGACCGTAGTGGGTACCGCCTACGCCATCATCAAGGGTGATACCGGCCTGGTGAATGCCGCCGCGAACCTCCAGGCTTTCCTCGCCAAGACCGGCGTGGCCTGGGTCATCCTTGGCATCGGCGTCGGCATTATTGGAATTATTTTCTGCGGCGTGGCCGGCCGGTGGAAGGAACGTGATTTGGCTCCGATTGGCGGTCCGGCAGCGGGCAGAAGCAATGCGTTCGTCGGCCTGATCCTGTGCGTGGTGGCCGGCGTGCTGTCGGGGGTTTACAGCATGGCGCTGACGGAAGGCGCGCCGATTGCCAAACTGGCCGAGACCGCGGCGGCCGGACATACAATTCTGGGGGTGGACGCGACCACTTTTTGCAGCAATGCTATTTATCCCTTTTCCAACACGGGCGCGTTCCTGACCACGGCAATTTATTGCCTGTTCCTTCACTTCCGACACAAAACGCTGGGTGAAGTTGTGGCGCTTCCGGAAGGCGTCGAGAAAGCGAGTCTGCCGGTAAACTGGGCCATGGCCATCCTCACCGGCTGCCTCTGGTATGGCCAGTTCTTCTTCTACGGCTTCGGTCACTTTTTTATCATGAAAGTCCAGGGATTCGAGCAGACCTGCTGGGCGATTCACATGATCCTCTCAATCCTGCTGGGCACCCTGATCGGTGTTGCGCTCAAGGAATGGAAAGGTTGCCGGCACCGTACCCATGCCACGTTGGCCCTGTCGGTTGGCCTGTTGATCGTCGGCAAGTTGTTGCTCGATTATGGCAATTACCTCGGCACGCTCGCCGCGAAATGAATCGAACTCAACCATGAAACGCTACGGCTCCGTCATCGGCCTCCGGCCGGAAAAGCTCGACGAATACAAAAAGCTCCACGCGGCCGTCTGGCCGGACGTGCTGCAGATGATTCACACGTGCCACATCCAGAATTATTCCATCTACCTCCGCCAGCTCGACGACGGGCGGCATTATCTCTTCGCCTATTTTGAATATACCGGCAGCGATTTCGCCGCCGACATGGCGAAAATGGCCGCCGATCCCGGCACCCAGCGCTGGTGGTCGGTGTGCAAGCCCTGCCAACAACCGCTGGCCGGCCGCGCCCCGGACGAATGGTGGACGACCATGGAGGAAGTTTTTCACCAGGACTGAACCTTAAAATGAAGACCCCAATCAACCGTTTCATCTCCAGGTTTATTTTTATTGCCGGTGTGGCGCTGGTTTTTGGTTCCAGGTTCGCCCGGGCGGCGGATGAAGCAACCACCAATTCTGCCGCGTCGGAAGCCCCGGCGCCCGTGGCCGCAGCCCCGGCGCTGCAATTGCCGTCGGTCTTCGGCGACAACATGGTGTTGCAGCAAAAGCAACCGGTGCCGGTCTGGGGCTGGAGCCAGCCCGGGACGGCGGTGACCGTGAAGTTTGCCGGGCAGGTCAAACGCGCCCGCGCGGGCGGCGACGGCCGCTGGGAAGTGCGCTTGAGTTCACTGCCGGCCTCCAGCCAGCCGGCGGATCTGGTCGTCGAGGCGGGGGAAACCAAAACCTTCACGAACATTCTGGTCGGCGAAGTCTGGCTTTGTTCCGGCCAGTCCAACATGGAAAAACCCATTGGCAAACAATCGGGCCAGCGCCCCGTTTTCAACGCCGAGCAGGAACTGGCAGCGGCCGATTTCCCGGAGATCCGGCTGTTCAAGGTTGAAAAGACGCTCGCCTCGGTGCCGGAGAAGGAGGCCAAAACGCTCCGGGGCTGGTTGCTGTGCAATTCCAATTCGCTGGAGGCCATCAAGTTTTCCGCCGCCGGTTACTTTTTCGGCCGGGAAATCCACCGCCAGTTGCAGGTCCCCATCGGCCTGGTGGAATCCTCCTGGGGCGGCACACGCATCGAGCCCTGGACGCCGCCGGAGGGCTTCGAGATGGTGCGTTCGCTCCATGGACTGGCCGCGCCTTTGTCCGCCACCAACAAATTGAGCAATACCAACCCGATGGCGATTTACAACGCGATGATCGCCCCGCTGGTGCATTTTGCGATGCGCGGCGTGTTATGGTACCAGGGCGAATCCAATTGCATGGGCAAGCAACCTGACGGCGCGATTTACACCGACAAGATGGAGGCGCTCATCCGCAGCTGGCGCCGGCTTTGGGGCGAGGGCGATTTCCCGTTTTACTACGTGCAGATCGCGCCATTCAATTATTTCACCGGCAAAACCCCGCGCGTTCCCTCTGCCGACGCCCTGCCGGAAATTTGGGAGGCACAGACCCATGCCCTGCGCATCAAAAATACCGGGATGATCGTAACCACCGACCTGGTGGACGACCTGAAAGACATCCATCCGCGCAACAAACAGGAGGTGGGCAAACGACTGGCTTGGCTCGCGTTGAACAAGACTTACGGACACAAGGATATCGTGTGCACCGGCCCCAGGTTCCAAAAAATGAAGATCAAGGGCGGTCAGGCGGTGTTGTCCTTTGCCGACACCGACGGCGGATTGGTCAGCAAGGACGGCCGGCCGCTGACATGGTTCACGATCGCCGGCGCAGACCAAAAATTTGTTCCGGCCGAAGCCAAGATTACCAACGGAACAGTTGTGGTTTCCTCTCCGGACGTAGCCAGGCCGGTGGCCGTGCGTTTCGCCTGGAGTGAAGTCGCCCAGCCCAATTTTTTCAATGGAGCCGGTTTGCCGGCCGTGCCCTTCCGCACGGACGAAAACAAATGACCCGGGCGACGACCATCCGGATTGCGGCTGCGTCCGGCGCGCTCGCGGTGGTACTGGGTGCTTTCGGCGCCCATGGATTGCACGACCTGCTTACCCGGAACGGAACGGCCGCGATCTGGGAGAAGGCCGTTTTTTATCATTTCATTCATACGGTGATGTTGTTCGTGCTGGCCCAACACCGGCCGCTGAAATCCGGACCCTGGTGGTGTTTCCTGGCCGGGATCATAATTTTTTCCGGTTCATTGTATTTGCTGGCCGTGACAAACCTGCGCTGGCTGGGCGCCATCACCCCGGTGGGCGGCGCGAGCTTCATCGCCGGCTGGGTCTGTTTGTTCCTTTCGGCAGCAAAAACCGGCGGGCCGGACCAAACCTGATCCTGCCAGCCTGGACCTTTCCCTGTGCGCCATCGCGGACGGCCGATCTTCTTCCCGCGAATTGGCTTGGAGTATGGCATTCGGTTGACTACGGTTGGTTCAATCAATCCACGAGGGAACTTATGCAGATTCGTCGCCATGCTTTCACACTCATCGAACTGCTGGTCGTTATCGCCGTTATCGCCGTCCTGGCCGCGCTGCTCCTGCCGGCGCTGTCCAAGGCCAAGCAGAAAGCGCTGCGCAGCAGGATGAATTCGGCCCGCGTCGTCGCGGAGGCAGCCGCGCAAGTGGACGTCGGGCGCGGCGTCTCAGCGCCCCCTGGCCATGGTCAAGAGCTTCGCAGCTTCGGTCGTGCTCAAACCGGGGTTGAGTGTTGGCACGGCGCAACCCGAGTCCATCTACACCGCGCAACTCAAGTCCCAGTTCCAGGCCTCCAATCCGGCCGGCAAAGGCGAGTGCGAGGTGCTCCTGCCGTTGCCGCCGCAAATTCATCTCGCTGGCCGATCTGGAGGTGACCGTCAACTCCCAGCCCAGTGTTCATTGCAGCGATGCTGCTGATTCCCCGGATGAAACGTGAGCCTCAAATTTCAGATGGATCAAATGACAGCCCGCGCTGAAGGTCGCTGACCCGGGACGCCGCGGAGCGGCTTCCCCTTTGAGGTTTGCCCGGTCCGACGGACAAAGGAAATCCCGTGAGACGGCGCAAATGACAGAACTGTCATCTGCCGTTCAGCGGACGTTCATCTCTCCAAGGTTTCATGATGGTGTTTGAATCTTATAAACCACGCAAACCAACACAAAACCAAACCACGTGCTGCGGCTGAGACAGCCATGCTCCGCCTTTGGAAGTTGACGCCGGGAATGCCTGAGAGCAAATGTTGTCGGGTAAATTCAACCAAAAGGAGTCCGATTATGAAAAAATATCTGTTGCTGGTGCTGTTCAGTTTGACCGTCGCGGTCTGCCACGCCGAGGGGCCTTATCATTTCATCAAGGAAATCCCCATCGGTGGCGACGGCGGCTGGGATTACTGCTCCGTGGATTCAGCGGCGCAACGCCTTTACGTCTCGCACGGGACCAAGGTCGTGGTCATTGACCTCGCCCAGGACAAGGTCATCGGCGAAATCACGAACACCCCCGGGGTCCATGGCCTTGCGCCGGCGGCCGATTTGAAGCTGGGAATCACCAGCAACGGTCGTGAAAACAAGGCAGGCATCGTGGACTTGAAGACGCTGCAAACGCTTTCCAAGGTGGACACCGGTCAAAACCCGGATGGGATGCTTTACGAACCCGGGCAGCGGGAATTTTACACGTTTAATGGACGCGGCCAATCGGCCACGGTCATTGATGCCAAATCAGCCAAGGTGGTCGCCACGATTCCGCTCGCAGGCAAGCCGGAATTCGCGCAGGCCGATGCCAACGCCTGGCGTGTCTACGACAATCTCGAAGACAAAAACGAAGTGGTGGCCATCGATACGAAAACCCATAAAGTAGTGAATCGCTGGCCTATCGCGCCAGGCGAGGAGGCTTCCGGCATGGCCATTGACGTGGCGAATCATCGGCTGTTCCTCGGTTGCGGCGGCAGCAAGACGATGGTGATGATGGACAGCACCAGCGGCAAGGTCATCACCTCGGTGCCGATCGGGCAGGGGGTGGACGCCAACGCATTCGATCCGGGAACCGGGTTCGCCTTTGCCTCGTGCGGCGATGGGACGGTCACCATTGCGCACGAAGACTCGCCGGACAAACTGACCGTGGTGCAGACGTTGGAAACCCAGCGCGGCTCGCGAACCATGACCCTCGATCCCAAGACGCACAAGATTTACCTGGCCGCCGCCAAATTCGAGGCCCCGGCCGAAGGCCAGCGGCGCGGGAAGATGGTCCCGGACAGTTTCAAGATCCTGGTGTACGGAATGGAGAAATAATTATTCCATGAAATTGCAAACGAACGGGCAAATGCTGTTGTTGGCGTTTGGCGCGCTCGCTCTGGCTGGTTGCGCGAACATTTCTCCAGAGAACCATGCCCAGGATTCAACGCCGCGGTTTTCCCGTCCGCAGGCCATCACCAATCCTTACCTGCCGCTGGTGTCCTTGAAACAGGATGTGCTCGAAAATCCATCCGGCCGCGTCGAGCGCACCGCCAAACCGGACGTGCACAAGACTTTCCGGATCGGCGGCCAGACGGTCGAAGCGTTGGTGGTGGAGGACCGGGATTATGAAAACGGCAAACTGACGGAGGTCACGCTGGATTATTTTGCCCAGGACGACGCGGGCACGGTTTATTATCTCGGCGAAGACGTGGATGAATACAAAGACGGCAAGGTCGTCGGCCACGGCGGCACGTGGTTGTGGGGCAAGGACACCCAACAGCCGGGCGTCCTGATGCCGGCGCATCCGCGGGGGGGCGACCGGTTTCGTGCCGAGGACGTGCCGCATATCACCTGGGAGAACGACGAAGTGGTTTCGGTTTCGGAAACCGTGATGGTGCCAGCGGGGACCTATCAAAATTGCGTGCGAATCAAGGAGACCGCCTCCGACGGTGCGACGGAATATAAATTGTATGCGCCGGGCGTAGGCTGTGTGAAAGAAATCGAAGGCAAGGCCGAACTGCCGTTGAAATCCCACACGACCCGATGAGGGCTGCGACATTTTTGCGTTTCAACGTTTCAACAATTTAACGATTCTCGATCCATGCGTGTACTGGTCGTCGAAGACGAGAAGAAAACGGCGTCGTTCGTCCGCAAGGCGTTGCAGGCCGAAGGTTTTGCCGTGGACGTCTGCCACGACGGCGACGAGGCCCTGGCCGCGGCGCGGGCCACGCCCTTCGACGGCATTGTGCTCGACATCATGCTGCCGGGCCGCGACGGTTTGAGCGTGCTGCGCCAGTTGCGCGAACGCAAAAACGCCACGCCCGTCCTGCTCCTGTCCGCGCGCGGCGAGGTTAACGAGCGGGTCGAGGGCCTGAACGCCGGCGCGGACGATTACCTGCCCAAGCCCTTTGAGCTGGCCGAACTGGTCGCGCGAGTGCGCGCGTTGACGCGGCGGAGCGGCGAAAACAAGTCCACCGTCCTGCGCGTGGCCGACCTCACGCTGGACACGGTCACCCACCGGGCCCAGCGCGACGGAGCGGACATTGAACTGACCGCGCGCGAATATCGCCTGCTGGAATTTCTCATGCACTCCCCCGGCCGCCTCTGCGGACGCATGATGATCCTCGAAAAGGTCTGGGACTACGACTTCGATCCCGGCACCAACCTGGTGGACGTTTATATCCGGCGGCTGCGCGAAAAAATTGACGCCAATTTTCAACCCAAGCTGCTCCACACGGTGCGCGGTTCGGGTTACCTGCTGAAGGAAGCACCATGACCATCCGCACGCGGCTCACCTTCTGGTATGCCGGCATTCTGACCGCGTCGCTGCTGGTGATCGGTTTTGGCACCTACCGGGAGATTGACGAGCGGTTGCGCCACGAACATCACCGGGAACCGGAGGAGCACGCCCTGGCCGAGGCGGGGGAGATGATTTTTCAGGTGGGCCTGCCCGCCATTGTGCTGGGGCTGCTCGGCGGCTGGTGGCTGACCCGCCGGGCGCTCGCGCCGATGACTAAGCTGACGGACGCCGTGGAAAAAATCCACGAACGCAATCTGCGCGAACCGCTGCCTCGCACGGGCAATAACGATGAACTGGACCGGCTGACCGATGTTTTCAACGGCATGCTGGCGCGGCTCGACGACTCCTTCAACCGCACCCGCGAGTTCACCCTGCACGCTTCGCACGAGCTCAAGACGCCGCTCACGGTCTTGTGCGGCGAAACCGAGACCGCCCTGCGCGATGACTCGCTGGCGCCCGCCGAACGCGAACGCGCGGCCAGCCTGCTCGACGAATTGCGCCGGCTGACCCGCATCGTGGACGGTCTCGCGCTGCTGGCCAAGGCTGACGCGGGCCAGGTCGCGCTGAAGCTGGAACCGATGCGGTTCGACGAGTTGGTGCGTGACAATTTCGCCGATGCGCAAATCCTGGCCGAACCGCACGGCATCCGGGTGGAACTGACCGCCTGCGAGGAAATCACCGTGCGCGGTGACCGCCATCGTTTACGCCAGTTGTTGCTGAACCTCGCGGATAACGCCGTCAAATATAACCAGCTGCGGGGCTGGGTGACGATGAGCTTGCGCCGGGCGGGCGACGCGGCTGAATTGACCATCGCCAACAGCGGGCCGGGGATTCCGCCAGAAATTTTGCCGCGGGTATTTGACCGGTTCTATCGCGGCGACCCGGCTCACAGCCAGGCGGTGGATGGCTGCGGCCTGGGTCTAAGCATCGTGCAATGGATTGTTTCCGCACACAAAGGAAGCGTCAAAATCGAATCGATGCCCGGGATAAGCACCACGGTCACAGTCCGCCTGCCGCTGGGCGCAAATAGATGAAACATTCAACATCCAACATCCAACAACAAACATCCAATTCCGAAAGGACGAAACATTTGGAATTCGTTGGGCGTTGGATGTTGGATGTTCGATGTTGGATGTTCCTTGCCCCAATTCTTGTCATTACCGGTTGCGCCCGGTTCCAGCCGCAGCCGGTCTTGCCGGAACAAACCGCGGCACAACTGGAGGCCCGGCGACTCGACGATGCCGGCCTCCAGAAATTCCTCGAAAAAAACCTCGGCCATGATCTGCCCGGCTGGCCGCTGTCCGAATGGGACCTGAATTCACTCACGCTGGCCGCGTTTTATTTCCATCCCGACCTGGACGTGGCCCGGGCGCAATGGCGGCTGGCTGAGGCGGGTGTCAAAACCGCCGGCGCACGGCCGAATCCGTCGGTGACCGTAACGCCCGCCTATGACAATCAGATTCCCGGTACCCCGAGCCCATGGATTTTGCCGGTGACCGTCGACTTGCCAATCGAGACCGCTGGCAAACGCGCCAAACGTATCGCCGAGGCGCGGGATGTCTCCGAATCCGCCTGGTGGGGGCTCATCACGGCTGCCTGGCAGATCCGCAGCGGGGTCCGCGCCGGTCTGTTGGATTTCACCGTCGCCCAACAGCGTGCGGATTTGCTCGCGAAGCAACTGTCGACGCAGGAGCAAATCGTGAAATCGCTGCTACAACGCTATGATGCCGGCGAAATTTCCCGCCCGGACCTCGCCAGGGCACAAATCGCCCTGAGCAAGACCCGACTGGACGCAAGTGACGCGCAAACCACGCTCGCCAACGCCCGTTCGGAGCTGGCCGAAGCGCTCGGGGTCGGCGCCGCCGCC
>Ga0265338_10000856_pt1 | contig 51432 bp, 44 predicted proteins | sample 42126metaG_FD_193579 | JGI IMG/M metagenome (GOLD analysis project Ga0265338, IMG submission 193579) | Rhizosphere microbial communities from Carex aquatilis grown in University of Washington, Seatle, WA, United States - 4-21-26 metaG | ecosystem: Host-associated > Plants > Roots > Rhizosphere...
TTTAACTGATTGCCCGATTTCAAAGATCACTGCCGGTTCCCCCGGCAAAACGAAACACTTATACCATACCCTTGCCGTTTTGTAACTGTGATGGTCACGCTAATAGCATTTTCTTTGTAAAATCTTTAAAGCACATAAAACCCAATGAATATAGGGATTTCGTGACGCTTGCATTCGTCAAAAATATAAAAATATCGTGCACAAGCTGTGCAGGCCCTTTTGGAAGAAGAATTCCCGGAGGGCGCGGCGCACCATTCCTTGAAACATGAAATACGAATCACGCACCCCATTCGTTATCCGGAATTCGTCGTTTTTCCTTCAATTCGTATCCAGCAGCGAATCGGATGGCGGCGCGTCGGCGGCTTTGCTCACCGTTTTTGGCGGAGAATTTGTCGAGGTTGGTGCACCGCCGGTTTGATCCAAAAATTCGTCCAAGGTCGAAAGATACGTGTTCAACACCCCGGAATCATCACCCATCTCTTTGATGTCCCCGCGCAATTCCGCCGCCGCGTCCGCCGCCTGTTTCCGGAGATCGCCCATGGACATCTTGCCGGTGGAAAGGTCATTCAACATCTGGTTGAACTTGAGATTCACTTCCGGCGGGGCGTCCGCCAAAATTTGCGACCGCACTTGTTGCACGAGATTGGTATGGGAATTCAACTCGCTCAATTGCCCCGCCAAGCCGTTCGTGACTACATTCCCTTTCATCGCGATAGGTTGCGGCTTGGGCGGCGTGGGATTGGTCTGCACCATGCCCAGATCCAGCGCAGCCACCTTGCCACGCGGAAGTGTCACGGTGCCCATGACCTCGCTTTGCAGGACAACGACATTGGTCGAAACCGAGACCACTTTTCCGTTGTAGCGGTCTCCGTTCTGCATCAACACCTGGTCTGCCCGCGCCAGGCAGGCTGCGCAAAGAGACATGACGACAAGGATTCTATGCATACCCCACTTTAGCGCGACCCCCGGATTTGCGCAAACCCGGTGTCGATCATCTGGTTTAATCGGATAGCCTTTCGCGAGCCGGCGAACAATTCTCCTTCTCCCCGGGGGAGAAGGCAGGGATGAGGGGTAGCGCAACATAGCCACAGCTTCCTTCCTAATGCTCGGCCCGCGTAAGTGAAATATTTCAAATAACTTGCTTGAACAGTTGCCCCCGCCATTTTCGCAGCGTTTCCACAAAAACCCGGTCTGCGCGGCGGCTGAACACTTCCACACACGAATGGCCTATCCGTTCGGCCCGCCAAAACACTGCCGCAAACAGGGTCAGCGTGATCACCCGGTTTTGCCACCCGTCCAATTGCCATTGGTATTTCCAGAACCACACGGGATGATGGGACATCGGCTCGCCGTAACAGATGGGCCACAGGTCTGACGGCGTTGGCCCGCGCGAGCCCAGCAGGTCGCACAACAAATGCAGGTGGAATGTCACCAGGCACATCAACAGCACGCGCCAGTGTTGGCGGGCAAATAGGGTCAGCCCAATACAGATGGCCAATGCGCCCGGCCAGCCGTGGAGCAGATAGTGGTGATAGTACTGGTAGTAATGATACGTGTTCTCTGTGCCGGAAACCCACGAACTAAGAGTGTCCAACACGATGCCAAGCCCATCAAGGTCCGGCAGCACGCCTGCCAACGTTATCAAAGTACGGTCACGCGCGTTGTTGGCGGTAGCCGAAGCGACCAGCCAGCTCCCAAAGAAATGTGTGATAGGCGACACGCAAACGAACTCTCAATTGACTGTCATTTCGACAATTCAAACACCGGTTCGTTCCACTAGTTGCTTTGTTAAATACGTAGTCGCCGACGTCAGTCGGCGCTGAATAGTAGCGGAGACTTGTATTCAAAAAACGGAGTGTGGCTGTCCTCGGCCACAGTCCCGATATAATCGGGAGGCGGACGTGGGTTTTTGAACTTTCCTGAGACATTGCGCGTAAGAACGTTACAGCGCCCGAGGGTGGGCGCACTCCGCTACGCATGCGTTTGGCTATTTTGAACACATGCCCTAATTCAAAAGCACCAAAGAACTATCATCGTCACGCCATCACGCGCGCGATGCTGTTCCACCACGCATCATGAAGCGCCGTGAGCGGTGCGGAAAATTCTCCCGTGCCCGTCTTCACCGTCAATTGCGCACCGCCGACCGTCCCGATCTGCATCGCGGGAACGCCAAGGATCTTCGCGCGCTCCACCACCTTCACCGCATCCAGTGCCTGGCAGGAAACCACGATGCGCGATTGTGTCTCGCCAAACAGCAACGCATCCAGCCGCGCAGCTTTGACGGATGACAAATCAATCTGCGCCCCGATCAACCGCGGTGTGTCACGACCGACCAACTGGCTGATGCAACTCTCTGCCAGCGCGACCGCCAATCCGCCTTCGCTGCAATCGTGTGCGCTCTTGATGACCCCGCTCTGGATGAGCCCGAGCAACGTCGTGTGCAACGTCTTCGCGGTCGCCAGGTCGCAACGCGGCGGCGAACCGTTCTTCTTCCCGTGAATGACTTGCAGATACGCGCTGCCACCAAGGCCGAGCAATGGGTCATTTGCATCAACGATGTCGCCGAGCAGAACAATGGCGTCACCTTCATCCTTGAACCACTGCGTGGTCACGTGTTCCGGTGCGTCGATGACGCCAACCACAGCCACGGTCGGCGTTGGATCAATCGGTCCGGCAGGGCTTTGATTGTAAAGCGAGCAATTGCCACCGGTGACCGGCGCATTGAATGCGCGGCAGCCATCGGCCAATCCGCGCACCGATTCCTTGATCTGCCAGAACAACTCCGGCTTCATCGGGCTGGGCATATTGAGATTGTCCGTCGCGCCGAGTGGAACTGCGCCGCTGCACGCCAGATTGCGGCACGCCTCGGTCACCGCCGCCTTCGCGCCTTCGTAGGGATCGAGATAAACGTACACTCCGTTGCAATCCACGGTCATCGCGATGAGTTTTTCGGGAACGGCTGCGGTACTCGTCGCACCGTGTGCTACGCCGGTCATCGGAATGGAATCCGCCTTGATGCGAATTACCGCAGCATCACTGCCCGGGCAAACGACCGAACCATCGCGCACCATGTGGTCGTATTGGCGATAAACCCAATTCTTCGACGCGATGCTCGGCCACGCCAAAAGTTTTTTCAGCACGTCAGCGGCATTCGTGGTGTCAGCAATTCCGTCCAATCGGAACGCGCGCACCGCCTTCAAATACTCCGGCTCACGCGCTTCACGCTGATAGATAGGCGATTCATCTGCGATTTTTTTTGCCGTGATGTCCGCAACGACTTTGCCATGATGCTTCACCACCATGCGCCCGGTGTCCGTCACAAAACCGATCTCCGCCCATGGCAGGTCCCACTTGTCGAAGATGCGCTTCACTTCCTCTTCCTTGCCCTTGTGCACGATGATGAGCATGCGCTCCTGTGATTCGCTCAACATGATCTCGTAGCTCGTCATGTTCGGCGCGCGTTGCGGCACCTTATCCAATTCGATCTCGATGCCGGTTCCCGCGCGCGCAGCCGTTTCACAGGTGGAACAGGTCAAACCAGCCGCGCCCATGTCCTGGATGCCCGCGACCACGCCGGTGGCCAGCAATTCGAGGCACGCTTCGCACACCAGCTTCTCCATGAAAGGATCGCCGACCTGCACCGCCCCACGTTGTTGCTCGGAAGATTCCTCCGTCAGATCCTGCGACGCAAACGCTGCGCCAGCGAGTCCATCGCGACCCGTGGCTGGGCCGACGTAAAACACCGGGTTCCCGATGCCCTTGGCCGCACCGCGCGCAATCTGTTCGTGGCGCAACACGCCGAGACAAAAAGCGTTCACGAGCGGATTGCCCTCGTAGGATTTATCGAAATACACCTCACCGGCAATCGTCGGGATGCCGAAACAATTCCCGTAATGCGCAATGCCGTTCACCACACCAGAAAACAACCGGCGATTGTTCGCCGTCTCGGCCTTCGAGGCCGGCGTGGACTGTCCGTTATCGGCGATAGGCCCAAACCGCAACGAGTTGACGGCGCAGATGGGCCGCGCACCCATGGTGAAAATATCCCGCACGATGCCGCCCACGCCCGTGGCCGCGCCCTGGAATGGTTCCACGGCGCTCGGATGATTATGCGACTCGATCTTGAAGGCGATGGCCAGGCCGTCGCCGATATCGATGATGCCCGCGTTTTCTTCGCCCGCACCCACGAGAATCTTCGGGGATTTAGTCGGGAACGTCTTGAGCAGCGGCCGCGTGTTCTTATAGCTGCAGTGCTCGCTCCACATCACGGAGAAGATGCCCAGCTCGGTATAGCTGGGCGTGCGACCTAGGATTCCCACGGCGTGCGCGTATTCTTCCGGCGTGAGGTTGTGCTTGGCAACCAGTTCAGGTGTGATGGCAGGTTCGGTCATTAAAAAATCCAATTAATCTAAATGTTTGCGGATAATCTTATCGGCCAATGAAGGCCAAGACAGTTCGGCATTCACATCAAATACAAACGGATTCAAAACAGTGCCCGGCATATCATCAATGATGATGTCCGGTTTGGCGCTAAAGCCTTCAAATAAATCCGTCAGCCGATAAAGCTGGGCAACTTTCCGCGCATACTCAACTCCATTTGATGACCAAAGATAAAGATGGCACCCGGCCTCTCTTAATTTAGTCAGGGCTTCCGGTGCGCCAGTCACCAGTTTTCCCTGCGCATCTATCAATGTCATATCAACATCTACAAAAACATTGGCGTTCTTCATCAGTTGCAGGTGGTGATAATGCGCATGAACAACGACGCGCAAGATGCGTGCTTTTCGTTCCTGAAACAAGCAAATCGAGAACGAATGTGGAGGCGGTTTCTTTAAATCCGCAGGAGAGTTGATTGAGGCGGCTGAAACGCCCGTAAAAACCGATCAGCGGCGATTTCCGCGACGGTGCAGAAAGGCAAATCCGGTCAGACCCAAGGCAAACAACGCCGCAGAACCTGGCTCAGGGGCGATGACCATATAGGCCGGGCCTCCGTCGTTTGCGAACCAGTTCACCCCGTTGTTAAAGCTTATCTCGGTATAAAGATTGAAATAACCGTGGAGTTGATAATAACCATTGCCCAGCGTGGTGATCGTGAAGTTCCCCGTGGAGGCCAGGGTGGGGCTTTCCCGGAGCATCACACCTGCCGGCAAATTACCGCCCGCGATATTCATCTGCTCCATTTCGACATTGTAGGTGGACACCAGGTTTGTTTCACCGGTAAAGGTGATCAGTTCCATGGCAGAGAGAGGCGCGGCATATTGATTCAAGAGATTCGACATCGTCACCGTCGCGCCATAACTGATATTGATAGACGACCCGGGAATAGATGCCGGAGGCAATGTGTTAGTGGAAAATGCAGACACCGTGAAACCGCCGAAGACCACCAAACCACTGAAATAGGAGATCGGTGTGGCGATTGTATATTCCACCGGCAGCGAATTAGTAGTGGCGATCAGATCTGCATTAGCACGACCGGTGAGACATCCCAAACAAACCAACAGCATCAATTTTCTCTTCATAAACCCAATCTCCGGAGCCGAAATCGAATAAACGCACCCCTGCGTCATCGGCGCGATTTGAACGGACCGAGAACACAGGTTAAAACTGTTTTCTGTTTATCGGTGCCCATCGACGTCGCTTTAGGAAAATTTTTTATTTTTTTGGCGGCTCAAATGTGGGCTTTTCTTGGGATAAACATCAAATCCGGGTGAAATGCCGTATCGTTTTTTTGCCTGCCGGCGAAAAATGAATTATATTGCCTGGTAAGCTGTCGAAATGGAAAAGATGAAATCCACGTTGCGTATTTTGAACCTTGAAGATAACCCGAATGACGCGGAATTGAATCACGCGATGCTGGCCGCGCGCTGGCCGCATTGCGAATTCCTGCGGGTGGATACCCGCAATGCTTATCTGCACGCCCTGAAAGGCGGCGAGGTGGATCTGATTTTGAGCGATTTTACCATGCCGGGTTTCAGTGGCAGCGAGGCGCTCGCGCTCGCCCAACAACATCTGCCCCACATCCCGTTTCTGTTCGTTTCGGGCACGATTGGCGAAGACACTGCCATCGAAGTCCTCAAAAATGGCGCGACGGATTACGTGCTGAAACACCGTTTGATGCGGCTCATCCCCGCCGTGGACCGTGCCTTGCGCGAAGCAGATGATCGGGCCGAGCGTGAACGCGCCGAAGAATCTATGCGACAATCTGAGCACAAATATCGCGAATTGTTCGAATGCCTCGGCGAAGCAGCGTTTCTGGCGGATGAAGCTGGGGGTAAGATCATTGATACCAACCGCGCGGCCGAAATACTACTGGGCTGCACGCGTGGAGAAATCATTGGGCACAAACAGACCCAATTTTTTGCGCCTGATGGGGCGACCACCGACGACAATGGTCATTCAACCATCCAATGCAAAGCTATCCGGGCGAATGGTGAAACGGTGCCGATCGCCGTACATCCGACAAAATTGACGCTTTACGGCCGCCCACTGGTGCTCAAGCTCTGCCATGAGCTGCCGGGAAAATCCTCAACGTAGACGGTCAGGCCGCTTGGGCCACGTTCTTATCTTTGAGGGCCGCGAAAAGGCTTTCGAAGACCCACTTGCCATCGTCGCTGCCGAGCAACGATTCACAGGCGCGTTCGGGATGCGGCATCAGGCCGGCCACATTGCGCCGCTCGTTGCAGATGCCGGCGATGTTTTGCAGAGCACCGTTTGGATTGGACGCGTCGGTGATATTGCCGGTCGCATCGCAATATCTCCACAGGACCTGGTCGTTGGTCTTGAGGCGGGCCAATGTTTCTTCATCCGCAAAATAACAGCCTTCACCGTGCGCGATCGGCACGCGCAGGATTTTATCCGCCGGAATCTTGTTTGAGAACGGAGATGCGTGCGAGACGGTCTTCAGGAAGATATGTTCGCAACGGAATTGCAGGGAGCGATTGCGTATCAACGCACCGGGCAACATGCCGGCCTCAGTCAAGACCTGAAAGCCGTTGCAGATGCCCAGTACGAGCCCGCCATTGTCCGCAAATTGTTTCACTGCCTGCATCACAGGACTGAACCGCGCAATGGCGCCGCAGCGCAGATAATCACCGTAACTGAAACCGCCAGGAACGATGACCGCGTCCGCGCCTCCGAGTGAATTGTCTTTATGCCACACCAATTGAGCGGAATGGCCGAGCAGGCGCAGGGCGTGGACGGCGTCCTGGTCGCAATTGCTGGCGGGAAACTGGAGGACGGCGAAATTCATTCGATCTCTAATTTGTAATCTTCGATGACCGGATTGCTCAAAAATTTGTGGGCGGCCTCATCGAGTCGCTTCCGCGCCGCTTCCTTGTCGGTGCCGTCGAGTTCTATCTCCAGGTATTTGCCGACGTGCACGGCTCTGATACCGCTGTGGCCCATGTGTTCGAGGGCGCTTTGCACGGTTTTGCCCTGGGGATCGAGCACAGCTTTCTTCGGCGTTATGATGATTTTCGCTTTCATGATGAACCACTGGGATGAATTTGGGCAACCCGCCAAAAAGTTGCGAGAAGTTTTTCGCCCAATCGCTCAGCCCAAACCGAGATTCTTAAGGACGCGCACCGTGGAATGCGCCTTGTTCAGGGTATAAAAATGCAGGCCGGGCACGCCCTGGCGCAGCAATTCCTCACATTGTTTGGTGGCGTATTCGATGCCGAATTCCGTCGCGGCGGCATCGTCCTCGGCCAGTTGGTCTAATTTGGCGGCGAGCGACGCAGGAATGCGCGACCCGCACATGGAGGTAAAACGCTTGATCTGGCCGGCGCTCAGGATGGAAACGATACCCGGCACGATGGGAATCTTTACACCGAGTTTATGCGTGAGATAGTCGCGGAACTCAAAAAAGTCTGCATTATCAAAAAATAATTGGGTCAGGACAAAGTCCGCGCCCGCATCGATCTTCATCTTGAGCCGTTCCCAGTCCACATATTTGCCTTCTTTACAGGCGATATGGCCTTCAGGAAAACCGGCGACGCCGATGGAAAAGCCGTTGTGTTCGCGGATGAATTTCACCAGTTGCGCGGAAAATTCAAAGCCCCCGGGCGTCAGTTTGAATTCGCCACCACCGGGCGGGTCACCGCGTAACGCGAGAACGTTTTTACAACCGAGGCCGCGGATCTTGTGCAACAGCTCATCCACCTGTTCGCGGGTGTGATTAACGCACGTCAGGTGTGCCACGGCGGTCAGGCCGTGTTGACGCTGGATACGGTCCACAATCATCAAGGTCTTCTCGCGGGTACTGCCGCCGGCACCGTAAGTAACGGAGCAATAATCCGGCTTGGCCAGTTTGAGCGCGGGAATCGCTTTTTCCAGCAGCGCCACATCGCCCTCCTCGGTCTTGGGCGGGAAAAACTCAAACGAGATCACCGGCTGTCGCGCGGCAATTTTGGTCGCGTAAATATCGCGGATGAATTGCATTAGGCGCGGGATTGTGCCCGAAGGCCCGGTAAAATCCAAGCCCGGTTCCTGCAGTTGCCCCCGGAATCTGGCCGTTGTAAAATGTCCGCATGACACGGCATTGCTGGAAATGCGGGCGTGATTATACGCTGGCGGGGACACCGGGGCGTTCGGAGTCGTGCATCTGCGGCGCGGACCTGAAGGTGTGTTTGAACTGCACCAGCTATGACAAGCGCGGGGCACACCAATGCCGGGACCGCCGCGCGGAACCGGTGGAGGACAAGCAGTTGGCCAATTACTGCGAATATTTTGAATTCATCCGCCGTCAATATGTACCCCCGCCGAAAGATAAGTCGGATGTTTCGCGCGAAGACAAGGCGCGGGACGCCTTCAAAAAATTGTTTGGCGATTAATCGGACGCGGCACGGGTGAAGCGGACCGTATCAGTATAACGTTTGTTATCAGCGCGGATGCGCGAGGTCAGCGTCTTGCCCACTGCCATGAGGAACGGCGCGGCGAGTTCTGGCGATTCTTTGGCCAGCTTCTCAAAATTGTTTGCGGAAATCTTCAACAGGGTGGCATCGCTATTGGCGATGACATCTGCCGAGCGCGGGCCGCGATCGAACAGGGCGATATCGCCGAAAAATTCCCCCACGCTGATGGTGGTCAGAATCGTCTCTTTATCACCCACCATCACACGGACACGCAATTCACCTTCCAGGATCAGATACATCGTGTCCCCGGTATCACCCTGCTTGACGATGGTGGACCATTGGGCCACACGTTGGATCTCCATCGCCTTCGCAAATTTTTCCAACTGGTCCTCGGCAAGACCGGCGAGGATTTTGACGCGGCGCAACATGCCGGGCCGCAGACCAGTGGGCGAAGCGGCTGCCGCTCCGGAAACCGGCTTGGGACGGAAGAACATCTGCAGTTCCTGGATGTCCGAGGCGCGCCGCCAGGTCTCATCCCGTTCCTGGTAAATCCAGGAATCTTTATTCACACGTTCTTCCTTCACCCAACTGATGAGCGTGGGCAATTCCACCGGGCCATACGGTGCGCGGTCGATTCCCCAAATGATAAAACGGTTCGTTGTTTCTGGTGCTTCCACTCTGTGACCTTATACAAGGGTGCCGGTTATAAATAAAGCACCGAAAATGGTTGCGGGAAACGTGGCTTGCGTCTGTAGTCTGAGCCTCTATTTTTGAGAACGTGAACGCGCCGAATGCTTTTCCACCTGAACTGATACAACTCTTTAAAGAGGCGATGGCAGCGCGCGGTAAATATGATTACCAAAAATGTTTTGACCTGCTCGAATTGGCACGACGGGACTATCCCATGGCAATCCCGCCCTATGTAGAATTAGCACGCACCCACGGCAGGCGGTATAATTACCTGGAGGCCAGGCGTTATTTTGACGAGGCAATAAAAATGGCTGGTCGCCACCCCAGCGTCCTCACGGTGGCGGGCATTACCGCCGTGCAATTCGGTAACTATGACATGGCGCATGACTACCTGGCAGAAGCCTGCGACCGCACGGATGCCTCCGGCGATGCCCTGGCGAGTTACGCGGAGATCCTGGAACGGAAACGGCAGTTTGATGAAGCCCGCGAAGTCGTTGAGCGGGCGCAGAAGGCCGCCCCCAAAAACCCGACGGCCGCGTTGGTTTCGGCGAAATTGCACCGGCAAGCCGGTCGGCCGGAAGATGCGGAAAAGGTCTTGCGCGCCTTTTTAGCTTCGCCGCCCAACAAGGAATTTCCCGTTTCACGCTGTTGGTATGAACTGGGCAACAATCTGGATCGCCAGGGCCGTTACGATGACGCGATGGCCGCCTTCCTGCAGGCCAAAGCGCTAATGGAACCGCTCGCCCCACCCCATCTGGATAAAATCCTTCAAAGCCGGGTCGGGATGCGGATAACAGAATCCACTTTTACAACGGACGTCATTAAGCATTGGGCAGCGATTGGCGAACAATTCCAGCCATACCATCGGATCACCATTTTATCCGGGCATCCACGCTCAGGAACGACTCTACTGGAACAAGTCATCGATGCGCATCCGGACCTGATCTCGGCCGATGAGAACCGCGTGTTTCTGGAGGAGGCCTGGGGGCCGGCCTCACGCAGGTTTCCCGGTGATGTTTCACTGTTGACCCGACTGGATTCACTTTCGCTGCCCGAGTTGCAAAAAATCCGGTCGGATTATTTCCATTATATTGAATTGTTCATGGGGGAACCGGCTGGCGGCCGGATGCTGGTGGAAAAAAATCCATCTTTGAGCGGGACGCTTCCAGTGGTGATGACGCTTTTCCCGGAAGCAAAATTCCTGGTGGCCATCCGCGACCCCCGGGATGTGTGCCTGAGCTGCTTCATGCAACCGCTGCCACTGAACCCAATCAGCGCCGCCTACCTCACGCTCAAGGGCACCGCGGAACAATATGCTTCCGCGATGACAACCTGGAACACCATGTTGCCCCGCATGCACAATCCGCATTTGCTGGTGCGCTACGAAGACGTGATTGAGGACCTGGAATCTGAAAGCCGGCGCGCGCTCGAATTTCTCGGCCTTGCCTGGGATGAGCGCGTCCTGAAATTTCACGAGCATGCGCGCACCAAGGTGGTCCGCTCTCCGACCTATGCAGACGTTGCCAAGCCCATTTTTAAGACCGCTAAAGGCCGTTGGCACAATTACCAGAAATATCTGGAACCGTGGCTCGGCATACTGGAGCCCTTCGTTAAAAAATTCGGCTACGGGTAAACCGGACAAGCTGCGCTGATCCATTGGGGATCCGGAAACAAAAAACCCCTCCCGATAGCAGGAGGGGTTTGCTTTAAACAGGTCCGGTTAGAACTTGTAGATGATGTTCAGGTAGACCGATAGCTGGTCGGTGCTGCCGTGGAATTTATCAACCGAAGTCAGCCTGGTTTCTCCCGAGCGGTCTGAACCATTGAAGGAAACGGTGTCATAACGGACTTCCAGGCGGCTGATGACATTGGCCCAGAGGTTGTATTGCAACGTACCCGTGACGGCGAACAGGTCGGCGTTTACCGAATCTTTGAAGAGGCCTGAGGTCTCTCCATCGAAGCTGCAGTTATAATAGTAATCGGTGAAATCAACACCCTTGTCAGAGAGATTCGCATGGACATATTCACCGCGCAGATTGAGCGAGAGCTTCTCGGTCGCCTGCCAGGTGGCATAGAGACCGAATGCATAGAGGTTGGCACCCTCTTTGCCGCTAGCAAAGGAGTTATGGGTTTCACCGCCGTTATAAGAGCAGCACATGCAGCCATTGTAGTCGTAATTATAGCTGCTGGGCACTTCGCTGTACTTGTGATCGAACTCTGTGTAGTCGAACGCAGCACCCAAGGACAAACCCTTGATAGGTGTGGGAACAGTCAGGCCAGCGTAGACGTTAAGGCGGTCGTCGGACACACCAGCGTCAAAGCCATAAACCATGCCCGCGCTGAAGGTCGCACCAGCTGCCCATCCCCAGGACTGCGGCGCAGTCAATGTGATAGAAGCCAAGGCTGTCTTTTCCCAGTAATTCTGGGTGCCATTGCTCGTGTTGCGGCTGTTGATACCAGGCGACAGTGTATTGGCAATACCAGCGCTCACAGAGATATTGTCGTTCACGTGATACGTGAAGAGCAAGCCAGTGTGCTGCGTGGGTTCGATCGCGTAGCCCCATGAACGTGTGAAATTCGGGTTGCTGCCCGCTTCGAACACTTCGTACCCGATGACGGTGTCAAACACACCAATCTTGATCTCCAGACCGTTGCCGATCGGCGCGCGCAACACGACATTCGCGTCCTTGATGGCGAAATCAGCGCTCGTGCCACCGACAAACTGGCCACCGGCGCCATTGGCTGAAGGATTGTAGCCGACCGCATCAGGCCCAAACAACAGGCTGACGTTGTAGCCAGAGGCCCAAGGCGTTTCATCCAAAGGCTTGCTGATGTTCAATTCAACCACATTCAGGTTGAATCCATTTTGCTTGTTAGCGCGGAAGGGGATGCCCGTCGGCGTCATTGGCGCGAAGCCGTTATAAGGGCCGCTGAAGCCAGCCAATCCGCTGTTGAACGTCGAATGATTCGGGTTCACTGCCCATTCGACTGACGTATCCACATATCCGCTGATCGTGGTGCCGCTCGTAGCGGTTTGCACGAAGCTCATCTTCTCTTCAGCCTTAGCGACCGAAGCGAGACTGACTGCTCCTAGAGCGGCCAGACCCATTGTCCATTTATTAAACTTCATCTGGTTCCTCCGATGTTGTTATTTAGTTTGTATGCATACAAAAACGGGCAAAACCGGTTGCCCGCCGCACCGAAACCGGTGCAACTTGTGACCTTTTATAGACGGCCGGTTTGGTAATTACAACTACTATTATCGGGAGCTTAACCCGCCCAGCCGAACCACCTGAGCAACAAAAAACCCCTCCCGATATCGGGAGGGGTCTGTTTTAAACAGGTTCGATTAGAACTTGTAGATAATGTTCAGATAGAGAGACAGTTGGTCCTGGCTCCCATGATTGCTCGAATGGAAGGGCTCATCAGTTTCGAAGTTGAACCCTGAGCTCCTCTGTGAGAAGCACGCCGTGTCATAACGGACTTCCAAGCGGCTGATTACATTGGCCCAGAGGTTGTATTGCAACGTACCCGTGACAGCGAACACATCGACATTCGCATGGTCACTATAGGAGATGAAGTCCGAGCGGTCGAAGCTACAGTTGTAGTAATAATCTTCGAAGTTGCCGCCCTTGTCAGTCGCAGAACCATGGACATATTCACCACGCAGATTGAGCGAGAGTTTCTCGGTCGCCTGCCAGGTGGCGTACAACGCAAACGAATATGCTTCCACGCTCTCTTTGCCGGAATAGAAGTTGTTGATGTAATCGCCACTACCGCTACCCAGCGGGGTCGTCATATAACCACAGCAGCAGCAGTCGCTGTTGTTGTCAAAACCTGACACTTCGCTGTACTTGTGGTCGAACTGCGTGTAGTCGAACGCGGCACCGAAGGCCAGACCCTTGATCGGGGTCGGCACTGTGATGCCCGCATACACATTCAAGCGATCGTCAGACACGCCAGCGTCAAAGCCATAAACCATGCCCGCGCTGAAGGTCGCACCAGCTGCCCATCCCCAGGACTGCGGCGCAGTCAATGTGATAGAAGCCAAGGCTGTCTTTTCCCAGTAATTCTGGGTGCCATTGCTCGTGTTGCGGCTGTTGATACCAGGCGACAGTGTATTGGCAATACCAGCGCTCACAGAGATATTGTCGTTCACGTGATACGTGAAGAGCAAGCCAGTGTGCTGCGTGGGTTCGATCGCGTAGCCCCATGAACGTGTGAAATTCGGGTTGCTGCCCGCTTCGAACACTTCGTACCCGATGACGGTGTCAAACACACCAATCTTGATCTCCAGACCGTTGCCGATCGGCGCGCGCAACACGACATTCGCGTCCTTGATGGCGAAATCAGCGCTCGTGCCACCGACAAACTGGCCACCGGCGCCATTGGCTGAAGGATTGTAGCCGACCGCATCAGGCCCAAACAACAGGCTGACGTTGTAGCCAGAGGCCCAAGGCGTTTCATCCAAAGGCTTGCTGATGTTCAATTCAACCACATTCAGGTTGAATCCATTTTGCTTGTTAGCGCGGAAGGGGATGCCCGTCGGCGTCATTGGCGCGAAGCCGTTATAAGGGCCGCTGAAGCCAGCCAATCCGCTGTTGAACGTCGAATGATTCGGGTTCACTGCCCATTCGACTGACGTATCCACATATCCGCTGATCGTGGTGCCGCTCGTAGCGGTTTGCACGAAGCTCATCTTCTCTTCAGCCTTAGCGACCGAAGCGAGACTGACTGCTCCTAGAGCGGCCAGACCCATTGTCCATTTATTAAACTTCATCTGGTTCCTCCGATGTTGTTATTTAGTTTGTATGCATACAAAAACGGGCAAAACCGGTTGCCCGCCGCACCGAAACCGGTGCAACTTGTGACCTTTTATAGAAAATCCAAAGCGTTTGACAACAAGAAAAGGTAACTATTTTTACATTAGAATAATCAAATGTAATGTTTTTAATGGATTATTTAAGAAAAAGTGACTAAACTCTGGATTAATCCCTTATTTTCCACATTTTTCTCTTTTTTTTGCCCGTGTCCTCAATCTATACGATGAAAACCAAATTTTTTACCATGCCGGGAAAATATGATAAGAAGACCCTGCCTGTTCATTGGGGAAATTCAAATTTCAGGTATTGGCAGCGTGTGGAACAAAAATTGCCTTTCCTTGGTTCGATGCAACTGAATGTTGCAAGCGCAATGTTTAACTATTAAACGTTGGCGGTAAGATACAACGGCCAAATTAAATACCAGTATGCCATCATATGTCTATGTAGCCCGGGAAACGCAGACAGGACGCGAAATCCGCAGTTCTGTTGAGGCGGCCACTGAGCAGGCTGCTGTTGCGGCATTACTGAACCGGAGCCTGCTGGTTGTCTCCATCCAGGAAAAGATCGGCAAAAAAGGCCGAACGGGGGGCGGACGCGTTGGTCTCTATGATTTGGTGGTTTTTACCCGTCAATTATCCACAATGATTGACGCCGGCCTTGCCATCGTCCAGTCCTTGCAAGCCCTGGCCGAACAGACCCAGAACAAGGTGATGCGCGATGTCATCAAAGATATCTGCACCCGGGTCGAAGGCGGCGACAGCTTGTCCGACGCCCTGCAAAAGCATCCCAAAGCGTTCAATCGCCTGTATGTCTGCATGGTGTCGGCCGGTGAAAAGGGCGGTTTGCTTTCCGAAATTCTCGGACGTTTGGCCACCTACCTTGAAAATACATCACGCCTTCGCAAGAAGGTCAAATCAGCCATGATGTATCCGACCGTCGTCACCATCGTGGCGATTGGTATCACGATTTTCCTCATGGTGAAGGTCATTCCCGTGTTTGGCGATATTTACTCAGGCTTCGGTGCCGCGTTGCCCGCACCTACGCAGTACATGATCAACATCAGCCATTTCACGCAAAAATACATCATCCTCATTTTGTTGGCCATGGGCGGGGTTGTATATCTCTGGCTTTACTTCATCAAAACTCCGGCCGGCCGCTGGTTTTGGGATTCGCGCCGTATTCGCCTTCCGATCTTCGGATCCATTGCGCATAAGATCTGCCTGGCCCGTTTCACCCGTACGCTCGCTTCGTTGATCCGCAGCGGTGTGCCCATCCTGGAAGTCCTGCAAATCGTTTCCCAAACCGTCGGGAACGTTGTCATGGAAAAAGCCATCAAAGAATCCGCTTCTGACATCGAAAAAGGCGAAGGCATCGCCGCCGCTCTCAGCAAACATCCCGTTTTTCCCAGCATGATTGTCCGCATGGTCACTGCCGGCGAACAAACCGGTAAGATCGACAACATGCTCGAACGTATCTCTGATTTCCTCGATGAAGAGATTGAGAACACCCTCTCCGGCCTCACCTCATTGATCGAGCCCATCCTCATCGTGGTCTTGGGTGTCGTCATCGGCAGCATGGTTGTTTGTATGTTCCTGCCCATCTTCAAGATGAGCGAGATCATCAACATGCATAAATGATTTCACGGGCGGGAACCCGGCTTAACCGGTTCCCGCCCGTTGTCCTTTCGCTCCCGCAAATTTTGTTTCCCTCCAGCGGCCACATTTCCTATTCTACCACCCCTCGCACGGGTTTTGTCTGTGCGAGCATGAAAAAATCGAAAGGGAATTATGCCGCTGACACATACACGGGAACTTTTTGCCAAGGCGCTCAAGGGTAAATACGCGCTCGGCGCTTTCAACGTCAACAACATGGAGCTCCTCCAGGCCATTATTGAAGCCTGCGAAGAGGAAAAAGCCCCCGTCATGCTCCAGATCTCCAAAGGCGCGCGCCAATACGCCAACCCCGTCTATCTCAAAAAGCTCATTGAAGCCGCCGTCAGCCTTTCGAATATCCCCATCGCCGTCCACCTGGACCATGGCGACACCTTCGAACTCTGCAAAGAATGCATCGATGAAGGTTTCACCAGCGTCATGATCGATGCCTCCCACGAACCCTTTGAAAAGAACGTCGAAATCACCCGCAAAGTCGTCGACTACGCCCACAAACATAACTGCGTCGTCGAATCCGAACTCGGCCACCTCGTCGGCGCCCAGTTCGACGAAGGCGAAGAAGGCGGCGCCCATTCCGCCAGCGGCCATTACACCGAACCCGATGAAGCCGTGCGCTTCGTCAAAGAATCCGGCTGCGACTCACTCGCCGTCGCCATCGGCAACTCCCACGGCGCCTACAAATTCAAGGGCACCCAGCACCTTGACCTCGAGCGCCTAAAACTCATCAAGAAAGCCCTCATGGATGCCGGCATGGGCGATTACCCCCTCGTCCTCCACGGCGCCTCCAGCGTCCCCAAAGATCTGGCCGAAGAGATCAACAAATACGGCGGCAAACTCGGCACCGACACCGCCGGCGTGCCTGAGGCCGACATCGAAGTCGCCCGCCGCACCGGCTGCACCAAGGTCAACATCGATACCGACCTGCGCCTCGCCATGACCGCCGCCATCCGCAAAGCCCTCTTCGAGAACCCCAAAGAGTTCGACCCCCGCAAACTTCTCGGACCCGCCCGCAACAAAGTGAAAGAACTCGTCCGTCACAAAGTCCGCGACGTCCTCTGCTGCGCTGGCCACGCCTTTGATTGATTTCGAGGCGGTCTAGGCTTTACATCGATGCGTAAACAGGTCGATTTCGCATCACTGACCGATTTTCTTCAGCGACTCCGTCGCCTCAGCCCGCACCAGTTCATTCGAGTCACGCAACGCCCGGTTCAAAGCCGGCGCAATCACCGCCGCCTCGTTCGTGAAAGACCCCAGCGCGCCCGCCGCTGCCCGGCGTACGCTCGCGTTTTCGTCATTTGCCAGTGCACCGGTCAACGCGGGCACAATCTTTTCCGCCGGCCGTTGAATCTCCTCCAAACGATAGACCGCACTAATCCTCAACCGCACCGCCCCATTGGTGTCTGGGGACCGGTATTGCATGCATTGCAAGAGGTTGGCGACTGCCCCGGCCAGATCATTCGTCACATAAAAAAGGTTCATCGCCGCCACATGGCGGATATTCACGTTGCTGTTCGTCAATGCGCGCGTGAGAACCGTTTGTGCCACGCCCTGGTCTATTTGCGTCAGGGCGTATGCACCCACGCCCGCTTTGAGTGGTGGACCATCATTCACCCACCGCACCAGTTCAGGGAGTGCCGGGCGTGCCACCGGCCCCAATGCGTGAAAAGCCGCCGCCAGGCGCAATGTCCTGACTGCCATCGGCGGAATGTTTGAGCGGCTCGCGCTATCCGGCGTGGCCCCGTTCATGAGCGCCATCTCCTCGACCAGCCACGGCAGCGCATTCGTTCCCAATGTACGGAGACGCGTTTCCGCTTGGGCGCGGACTTCCGGCGGACGCGTGGATTCCAAATCCTCCAATACCGGCCCTATCTGGGCGTAGGAGACCGTCACCGGCAACAGCAACAAGCAGAGTGGGGCCACCTTCATGTTTTTTAAATGAAGTGCCAGTCCGACGATTTGTCAACGCGCCTTCGCGCCGGATTTTAAAAAGAGGATCAGGAAGTCAGCTAACTTACGGCTGCGGCGGCGCCGGCGGCAAACCACCGAGAATCATCCCTGCTCCCAAATTCGCCACTAATGCGCCCGAAGAGATGATCACACCATCTCACGCCTTCCCAGTCGCCAGCAGTTCCTCACGGATGCTCATCAACATCGTCCCGATTGTGTTGAACTCCGCGTCAGGGCGACCTCCATCGCTCAACTATCCAAAACCTTGCGCACCTTGTGCGCCAGCTCGAGGGGCGTAAAAGGTTTTTGCAGCAGTTCCACATCCGGATCCAATGAGCCCTGATGGACGATCGAGTTTTTCGGATAGGCAGAAGCAAACAGGATTTTCGTTTGGGGAAATAACATCTGCACCTCCCTGCCCAATTCCCGGCCGCTCATCCGTGGCATCACCACATCCGTGAACAGTAGATCAATATGGCCGGCTCCCTTCTTTTGGATAAGTACCAGTGCTTCGATGCCGTCCCCCGCGGCCAACACCGCATAACCCAATCGTCCCAACAGCGTCGCGGCCATTTCGCGCAATGCTGGATTGTCCTCCACCAGGAGCACTGTTTCCGTTCCGTGCGGCAGTTCGCCGGGCGCCGGCGGTGGCGGCGAAATGCGCGGCGTCAGCTCCACTTCCGGCAGGTAGATTTTGAACGTCGCCCCCAATCCGGGCTCGCTATACACCGCGATATGACCGTTGCTTTGTTTGATGATGCCATGACTCGTGGCCAATCCCAGCCCCGGCCCTTCACCTACTTCTTTGGTCGTGAAAAATGGTTCAAATATGCGCGCGATAATTTCCGCGCTCATTCCAGCGCCCGTGTCCGTGATGGCGATCATGGCGTAACCTCCGGCTTTAAGGTCGGCAAAATTCCGCACATAGTCTTCATCCAACTCCACGTTGGTGGCTTCCACGGTCAGCTTTCCGCCATTGGGCATCGCCTCTGCCGCATTCATCACTATATTGGCGATCACTTGCTGGATTTGTCCGGCGTCAGCTTTCACTGCTTTGAGACCGGGGTCGCAAAGCAGGCGCAAATCGACATTCCCTCCAACGATATGGTGCAACAGGCTCTCCATGCCGGCTAGAACCGCTTTGAGATCCAGAATTTCCGGCTGCAGAATCTGCTTGCGGCCAAACGCCAGCAATTGCCTCGTCAACGCCGCCGCCCGGTCGGCGGCCATTCGGATCTCCGTCGCGTTTTCACGCAACGGGCTTTTCGCGGGAAGATCATTTAGCATCAATTCACTCTGGCCAATGACTGCCGTCATAATGCTGTTGAACTCATGGGCGATCCCACCGGCCAGCTTGCCGACCATTTCCATTTTTTGGGATTGAACGAACTGCGCCTCCAAACGCTTGCGTCCGGTAACATCTTCCCCCACGCTCGCCGTCCCGATCACCGCCCCGGAGGCCGAGCGCAGCACCGAGTTGTTCCAGCGGATGAGCCGCTGCGCTCCCGTTCGCGTGATGATTTCATTTTCGTTATGCCAGGCATCCGGGTGTTCTGCCAGTAAGGCTGAGAAAAACTCCTGCATCTCCCCCACTCGCTGGGGCGGCAGGAAGATCCCGAACCATTCCCGCCCGATCACTTCCTCCCGCCGCCAGCCCGTCAAACGCAGCAGATAATCGTTGCAATACGTGATCCGGGCCGACCGGTCCAGCATGATGGCCACCATGTCCAGGTTCTGCAGCATGTCCCGGAACCGCCAGTCACTCTCCCGCAATTCCTCTGCCACAATTTTCCGCTCCGTGATGTCCGTCACGATCCCGATGTTGCGGATCACCTCATCGGCCGCATCACGGACCTGAAAGCCCCTCACGCGCACCCAGCGTATTTCCCCATCTGGCCGCATGATGCGATACTCCACGTCTAGATTTCGCGCTCCGCTTGTCAGCCCGGCGAAGGCCTTCACCACCCAGTCGCGGTCCTCCGGCACGATAAAATCCACCCATTGGCGTGGGTTCGCTTCCAGGCTGGCCATCGGACGCCCCCAGATGCGCTCAAACGCCGGGCTGATATAATGCAACTTCCGCATGTCCGGCGAACGGATCCAAAACACGTCGGTGATGTTGTCCGCCAGTTGCCGGAACTTCTCATCGCTTTCAGCCAGTGCCATCGCTGCCTCTTTGCGCACCGTGATGTTGTCGAAGATGGCGACGAAATGCCCTTTTTCCCGGCTATAGACAGTCACGGAAAACCATATCCCCAGGGCTGCTATATAAATCTCGCATTTCTCCGGCTTCCCCGTCAAAGCCACCCGGCGATAGATCTCGAAAAGTTGCGGATTCGTTTCCTGGATTCCGGGGATCACCTCGCTGACTTTTTTTCCGACCACATTTTTCAATCCGGTCAGTTTTTCAAAAGCCTCATTCACCTCCAGATAGATGAAATCACGCAGTTGCCCTCCTTCGAACAGCGTCTCACAATACGCATACCCCTCCACCATGTTCTCGAAGAGTGAGTGATACCGTGACTCACTTTCCACCAGTGCCGCTTCCGACCGTTTACGCTTCGTGATGTCACGAAACGTCCAGATCCGCCCATAATATTTTCCGTCCTTGTCGACCACCGGGGACGAATAGCGGTCCAGGATCGTCCCATCCTTTAACTCCACCTCATCACGGCTGATCTCCTGCGGGTGGGTATTGAGATAGACGACTTTCTCGAGGAACCGCCCGGCATCTTTCGTTGCGTCCGTGACCCACTGCAGTTGCTTCGCGTCGTCTTCATCATTGGCGATGGCCTCTGGGATTTTTAATAATTCGGCCAGCCGCTGGTTCTGCAGGATCTTCCGCCCTTGTTCATTCACCACCAGGATCCCATCAATGGATGAATTGATCTTCGCCTCAAGAAATGCCGTTTTCCAGCTCAACTCCTCCGTTACCCGCTTTAACTCCTCGATAATTTTCCCCAAGTCTGCTGCGCCCGCTGCGTGTGGAGCTTTCATGCCTGTGTTCGTTTCTATCGGCCGTCAGGTTGCGCTGGCAGGCGCGGCGATCTCCGGTTTTGCATCCAGCATTTCCCTCACTTTGTGCGCGAGGGCCGCCGGGGTGTATGGCTTGGCCAGAAAGGCGACGCCGGATTCAAGCGCACCATTCTGGGCGATCGCCTCGTCACTATACCCGGAAGTGAACAGGATTTTGACATCGGGATAGACCACCCGCAGCCACTCGGCCATCACCTTGCCGCCCATTTGCGGCATGACCACGTCGGTGATGACCAGGCTGATTTCGTGTCCTTTGCTTTCAGTCGCCACCCGTAACCCCTCTTGCCCATTGATCGCGCGCAATACTGTATAACCCTGCGCTTCCAAAACTTTGCAGGCCAGATGCCGCAGGGATGGATCATCTTCCACCAGCAACAGGATTTCCGTACCACGCGGAACCTCCCTGGTCTGGACCGCTCCACCGGGCGAATTAACGGGTTCCTCAACCCGCGGGAAATAAACATTGAACGTCGTGCCCCACCCCAGGTTGCTGGAGACTTCGATACAACCCCCGGATTGCTCGACGATCGTATGGCAGGTTGCCAACCCAAGCCCGGTGCCTTTTCCCCGCGGCTTGGTGGTGAAAAACGGCTCGAACAAACGGTGCCGGACCTCTTCCGTCATTCCAGCTCCCGTGTCCCGCACGCTCAAGATCACATAATCTCCGCAAACCATGGCCGGATGTTTTTTTGCAAAGTCCTGGTCAACCGTGACATTGCTGGTGGTGATGGTCAGCGTGCCACCGGTGGGCATCGCGTCGCGGCTGTTCACCACCAGGTTCATCAGCACTTGTACCACGTGACCGGGGTCGATCTTGATGTGCCCGATCTCTTGTTCCAGGACAACTTCCATCACGATGTTCTCGTCGATGAGCCGCCGCAGCATTTTGTCCAGGTCCGTGATCTCACTATTAAGGTTGAGCACGAAAGGCTGGACCGCCTGTTTGCAACTGAACACCAGCAATTGCCGCGTCAACCGCGCCGCCCGCCGGGCGGCCTGCAGAATTTCCTCCGCCAGTTTTTGCAGCGGATTCTCCACGCCCAGTTGCCGCATCATCAGGTCGCTATAACCCATGATGACCGCCAGGATATTATTGAAGTCGTGGGCGACGCCCGCCGCGAGCTGGCCGATCACTTCCATCTTTTGCGCTTCGATGAACTGCGCCTCCAGTTTTTTCCTTGAGGAAATATCCAGCCCCGTCCCGATGAGACACGGCTTGCCTTCGATTTGGATGCGGTGCGCAGTAAAATAATAAGGCGTTCGCGTGCCATCCTTGGCGGCCAGCCGGGCCTCGGCGGTCGCCTGGCCCGCCTCAAAAACCTCTTCGATCTTTTGGGCGATTTGCTCCCGATCGTCCCCCGTAAAAAAATCCGTCGGCTTCATGCCGCCGATCTCTTCGGCGTTGTAACCTGTAACGCGCTCAAGATTCGCGTTCCACCGCAGGCAATTTCCCTGTTGGTCGTACAGATAAAATATGCCCGGCAGGCTGTTCAAGGTGGCTTCGGTAAAACGTCGCTCATTCCGGATCAGGGTTGAATCTCCTGCGTGTTTCTCCCGCTCCTCCACTTCCCGCATCGCCCGCCGCACCGCCGGCGCCAGCCGGCTAAGCCTCTCCTTCAGCACATAATCCGTCGCTCCGCTTTTGAGCGAATCGATCGCCCGTTCTTCACCCAGCGTTCCGGAAACCAGGATCACCGGTATCCCGGGCAGAATACTCTGTGCCGTCGCCATCGCCGTTAATCCGTCAAACCTTGGCAGGGTGAAATCGGCGAACACCACGTCGATCTCGCCGGGTTTAAGCGCCGCCACAAAATCTTCCCGGTTGTCCACGCGCAGGATCGAACAATCAATGCCGTCGGCTTCCAGCGCAGACTGGACCAGCGTCGCGTCTTCCGGATTATCCTCCAGGTAGAGGATGCGAAGGGGGGATTTCATGCTTGATCTCAGCTTTTCCGTTTTGCGGCGGCGGTTCGTTTACCGCCGTCCAAAATACTCCCAGCCGCTGCACCGTGGTCATGAACTCGGTGATGTCCATCGGCTTCACCACATACGCATTGGCGCCATGCCGGTAACAATTCGTTACGTCTGATAATTCAGGCGATGACGTAAGCATCACCACGGGTATGGTCTTCAAGTGCTCATCCGCCTTGAGGATTTTCAGTACTTCAAGCCCATTGACCTTCGGCATTTTGAGGTCCAACAAAATGAGGACGGGATCTCCGCCCATCCGGTCTTTAAATGCTCCCCGCTGGCAAAGATAATCCAGCGCCTCTTCGCCGTTACGCACCACCATGGCTTTCCCGCCCAGGTGGATTTCCTCCAGCGCATTCAATGTCAGCTTCAGGTCCTCCGGGTCGTTTTCCACCAACAGGATATTTTTATGTGTGATAGTTTTAATCTCCATTGTCACTCCCATATTGTGTGGGCAGTGAGAAATAAAAGGTCGCCCCGCCATCCAACTTCCCCTCGGCACAGATGCGGCCGCCGTGCCGATGGATGATGCGTTGCACATTGGCCAGCCCGATGCCGGTCCCCTCAAATTGGTCCTGGTCGTGCAGGCGCTGGAATACGCCGAACAGCTTGTTCCCATAACGAGGATCGAAACCCGCGCCATTGTCCCGGACGAAGATCGTGGTCTCACCGGTCGTGCGGGGCGCGCACCCGATCTCGATCTTTGCCTCCTCCCGGCCGGTGGTGAACTTAACGGCATTGGACATCAGATTGACCAGCACCATCCGCAATAATGCGCGGTCGGCCCATACCGTCGGCAACGTCTCGAATTTCCAGATAATCTTCCGCTGCCTGGTCTCGCTCTCAAAATCCCCCGCCGTTTCACGCACCAGTTCGTCGAGGTTTACCTTCGTTTTTTGCATTTCCGACTTTCCGATGCGCGCGAAACCGAGCAAATCATCGATCAACTTCGCCATCTTCTTTGACGCCTGCGAAATCGTGGTCAGATGCTCGCGACTCTTCTCCGAAAGCGATGGCCCCGCTTCTTTTTTTAACAGGTCCACGAACCCCATGATATGCCGCAACGGCGCGCGCAGGTCATGCGAAACGGAATAGCTGAAAGCTTGCAGTTCCTCGTTGGCGCTTTGCAGTTGGCTCGTGCGTTCGACAACGCGTTGCTCCAATTCAGCGTTAAGCCGTTGGATCTCATCCCGGGCCCTTTTGCGCTCCGTGATGTCACGGACCGTACATTGGATGACATTGCGGTCGCCGGCCTGATAAACGTTGCTGACGAATTCCGCCGCGATCTTTTGCCCCGCTTTCGTTTCCAGCAACAGGTTTTCATTAAGCACATATCCCTGTTGCTGTAACAATTCGAACTTGGCTTTGTTGGCCACTATCTCTTTGAACGGGCCAAGCTCCCAGATCGGCTTGTCGATCAACTCCTCCAGGGAGAAGCCCAGCAGTTCGATCAAGAAAGGATTTACGTCACTGATCCGCCCAGTGTCGGTCTCAAGGATCAGGATGCCCTCCTTGGCGGCTTCGAATAACCGCCGGTAATTGAACTCTGCCACGCGTATCGCTTGTTCACTCCGCGCTTCCGCCTGCTCCGTCCTTGTCTCCGCTTGTTCCGTCCGCGTTTTGGCCAATTCCGTCCGGGTTTCCGCTAATTCTGTCCTGGTCTCTGCCTGTTCGATCCTTGCCTCAGCATGCGCGGTGCGGGTTTTTGCCTGTGCGGTCCGTATCTCCGCCTGGGCCGTGCGCGTCTCCGCCTCCTCAAGTCGTTCAGAGCAGGCAGATAGGTCTGCACCAGAGGGCGGGTCCGGCGGCGAGTTTTCCCCCAATAACAAAGTTTGTTTCAAATGCTCAGCCAATGGCTCCGAATGCTTCGTTTTGTTATCGGACATCAATTAAACGATAAACAATGCACATTCTAATTGATATGGGGTGTTTCCCCCATGCCGGATTGGGGGCAGGGTAAGTCTCTGCGTTTAGGCGATTTAAAAAATCCTCACCAAAAAAATTTCGACACAGCATCTCAAAAAGTCTATCCCATTTCCCATCAATCCAGTTTATCAACCATTGCGCGCCTCTAAAATCTATGACTCCAAACCCACGCGAAAATCACATCGACTACGTCGAATTCCCCGCGCCTTCCGCCCAGGCCTTCGCGGCCACCAAAAAATTCTACCAGGAAGCCTTCGGCTGGACCTTCCAGGATTGGGGCGATGACTATTCGGACACCAAATCCAGCGGCATCACCACCGGCTTCAGCGCCGACCCTGCCCATCGGCCTGCCGCGCCGCTCGTCGTCCTGTTCGCCACCGATCTGGAAGCCACCCACGCCCGCGTCCTCAAAGCCGGCGGCAAAATATCCAAAGACATCGTCAGCTTTCCCGGCGGGCGCCGCTTTGAATACCTCGACCCCGCCGGCAACAAACTCGGCGTCTGGTCCAACAAATAACCCCACCCGGATTATTCCGGCTTTGCTTCTACACGTCCCGCCGCTGTTGCCGGTGCTATCACCAGATTCCCCGTCTTCAGATGCACATCGCGTTGCGGGAACGGAATCTCAATCCCGTTCTCCCGCAGTTTTTTCTCGATCGCAAAATAAAGTTCACTCCGGAAACGTCGTGGCTTCGCCGTCATCTCCTCCGTCCACACCCCCAGCTCAAAATCCAGCGAGCTATCGCCAAACCCGATAAAAAATAATTCCGGCGCCGGCTCGGCCAGCACCTTCGGATGTTCCTTCGCCACCGCTATCAACAGGCCGCGCACTTTTTCCGGGTCCGTCCCGTAGGCTACGCCTACCGGCAACCGCATCCGCACCCGTGGGTCGCCATGGTTCCAATTCGTCACCGCGTGCGAGATGAAATCCGAGTTCGGCACGATGATGGAGATGTTATCGTTCGTCACCACCGTCGTGCTGCGCAGGCTGATCCGCGTCACCTGCCCCGCCACCGTGCCCACTTCCACGCGGTCGCCGATCGTGATGGGCCGTTCCGCCAGGATGATGAGCCCGCTGACAAAATTATTGATGATATTCTGCAACCCGAACCCGATGCCCACCCCGATCGCTCCCGCAATCACCGCCAGCGAACTCAAGTTCACCCCGTTCACCTGCAACGCGATGAAAAATCCCAGGGTGACGATGAGATAGCCGGTGATCTTATTGATCGCGTATTGGAGTGAGTCATCGAAGCGTGTGCGTTTGAGCAACCGTTGCACCACCCACTTGCGCAATAACCAATTCACCACCAACACCAGCACCAGCCAGAAGAGGATGGCCAGGAGCGTCATCAAGGTGAAGGGCGTGTTCCCCAGTTTGACCAGCGGATAATTCAACACCTTGTCTAAATCCCATACGACCGCGTTATTGGTAGATACCTCCATGTCTGCAATCTCGTCCCACTCCCACCCGCTGGCCAGTGGAAATGCATACATTACCCCGCACCGGCGGCAAAAACCTTTGGACACTCCCCCTCAAACGGGCTATCTATTTTTCATGAAAACCCCGGTCGCCGTCACCCTCATCATCGCGGGCGCGTTGATCCTCATCACCCCCGCCCTCTCCGATTATCTCTATCAGCGGAACATCGCGGCCCTCCTCGCCCACGGATTCAACTCCGTCAATCTGGATGGCAAGATGGGTGACCTCTATCGCATCGGTTGTTGGATGGCCGGCGGCATCATGATCACTTTCGCCGCGGGCCTGTCATTGCTGCCCACTGGCGAACCCGCGCGGCAGCAGTCTCCCGCCACCCACACCGCCTGACTCGTTACCAGAGTAAGCTTGCATACTCTCATTAACACCCGGCTTCAGCCGGGTGTCCTCAAGCGCCCGATTCAAAAACCGTTTCAACGATTTGCCGCTGCTACACAATTGGCCACCCAACCCCTGCCGAATCCTTTCGACAACCCCCGCCAAAAGGACTATCCCATTTTCCATGCACCGCGATCTACAACCCGTTTGTTGCATGTTTATCAGTCGGTCTGTGCACGATGCCCCATGAAAACCCTCCGCTTCCGGATCATCGCAACCTGGTTATGCTTCGCGGTCATCGCTGCGTGTCTGCTGCTGCGCGCATATCCGTATGTGGTTGTTGGTTGTTGCATGCTTGTGCCCACGATTCGCCGGTTCGGGCCGCCCCCGTTTCCCCGCGCGCCCCGATGGTTTGAGCGATTGGCTTACCTCCTTCTGGTGCCCGCCATTTCCTTTTTCTTCATCGGTATCTGGTGCGGTTTTGCCGAACCGTGGGTGCAGGTCGCTCAGGTATTTCTTTGGGTCAGCTTGCCACTTCTGTTTGTCATTTCGGTTTATACAGACGCAAAAAACTGGAGAGCTGCCCGCTAAGCCAAACCATCTCAGATCAATTTTCCCATGAAACCAAAAGACATCTTCAAATTGGCCGTCCGCCTCCTTGGCCTCGTGTTCCTCTATCAAGGCCTGTCAGGCATACCGCAATTCCTGATGTTTTTCCCTCCATCCAATGTCCAGGAATTTTTTACATACCTCCTCCATTTCGGCTGGCCACTCCTAGTTGCCTTTTGGCTCCTCTGCGGCGCACCGCCCATCGTCCGCCTGGCCTATCCAGATTCTGAAAGTTGATCAGCGCCGCATTTCCCGGACAGCGGCCGTGTCCACCGGACCAACCGCAGCATTTCGATACGCGAGCCATCGCTGGAACTATCAAACCTCACCGGATTTTCTCTTACGCGTAAATCGTAGATCGTCATTCGTAAATCCCCCGCGTTTCTCACATCACCAGTTTTATCCACACGATCAATCCGCCCAGCGCCGCCAATGCCACCGGTATCCCGTAACGCGCAAAATCCCAAAAAGAAATTTTTATCCCCAGCGCGCGCGCCTGTTGCACGACAATGATGTTTGAGATGGCGCCGATGATGAAAAGACTTCCCCCAAAACTGTTGGCCAGCGCCAAGACGTAAGCGGTGGCCGGACGCGTATGGTCGATGACTTTCACCAATAACATCACCGCCGCGGAATTGCTGATCAGGTTGGAAAGGGCCGCCGTGGCCACCGCCAGGTTCGTGGGCGAATTAAGATTGAAACCGTCGCGCGCCAGCCATTGCACCGCCTGGTCACCGTAGCCCGTGGCTTGAAACGCGCCCGTCACCACGAACAATCCCATGAACAACACGAGGATGGGCCATTCCACCAGGTTCAACAGGTCCTCGGTCTTGAATTTATTGCTGGCCAGATGGATGCCCGCCGCGGCCAACGCCACTACTTCCTTCGGCAGGGGCGAAAAAAACAGGCCGATGACCATGAGCAAAATCACGATGCCCTTGATCGTATGGATCCGGTTGAACGGGTGTTCTTGATAGGTCGCTTCAGCCTGCTCAGGCGGCACGGGTCCTTGTTTTTTCCGCGACATCAGCCAGATGATGCCGTAGGCCGCGCCCAACGCAAAAATGACCGGCGTAATGCTCCACAGCATATATTGGCCAAAGCCCAGGTTCGCCAACTGGCCGATCATCATGTCCTGCGGATTGCCGATGAGCGTGGCCGCCGCGCCGATGTTGCTCGCGATCGCCAGCGCGACCAGGAACGGGACGGGATTCAACCGCTGGCGGACGAGCGCCATACCGACGATGGGCGTGAAAACGTAGCAGACGATGTCGTGATTCAGGAACGCCGAAAGACCGCCCGTCACCAGCATCAGCACCAGCATGAACCAGGCAGGATTGCCCAACCGCGACGCGATGCCCTTGGCCACCTGGTCGTAAAATCCGGAAAGCCGGAGCTGCGCTGAGATGACAAAGAAACCGAACAGCAAAAAAATCGTCGGCCAGTTGACATAGGATACGACCTCGCCGGTATCCACACCCGCGAAGATCATCATCGCGATGGCCCCGAGCAGCGCGATGCCCACGCGATTGAGCTTCAGCCCCGGGATGCGTCCGACGGCGATACCAACATAGGTCAGCGCAAAAATCACGACCGTCTGCGGGCTTTGATGAGACCCTCCGGCATCAGCAGACAGGCTGGTCATAGTTTTTATTTGCGGGCGGTGTGCGATTCGCTCCACTGGTTTTGGGACGACGTAGCGTATTGCAACTCGTCGGGAGCGATTTGTAAAACACATTTGTCCGGCCCGCTTTCAAATTCCGTCAATCTGTTAATTCTGTCTAAAATCCGCCCGCCCAACCCGCAGCCCACTCACCAATTCCCTTGGCTTCGCCGATGACACGTATATCGTGATTCATAAATCGCAAATCGAATGACGCCCGGCCAATTTCTCCAGCGCATCCGCACCACGGCCACGTCACCTTTTACGCTCGAGGGAAAATCCGCCGGCCTCCTCCTCATCTTCGAAGTGTTCGTCATGGTCGCCCTGGCCGTTTCCTATTATTTCGCCATCCGGCCTTACGGCTATTACGGTGATAAATGGAGCCTCAACACCTTCACCGCATACGCGCAAAAAAATTCTACTCTGCCCAACCAGCCCGAACTATTCCCCACCTGGCAGGGCCGCCTCGGCGGCATGTTGCTCACCGGCGCGCTCTACGACCGTTCCGTCCGTGAAAACAGCCTGGTCAGCGAACAGATCGAGCGCTTCAACGACACCTTCGCCTTCTATCACGCCGCCGGCCTATTGCTTCTGTTGCTCGCGATCACCTGCGCCCTGCGCAATTCGCTCATCATCAATCTCGGCATCTTCGGGGGACTCATCTACAACCTGTCCCCCGCCAACGGCCCCAATTTTTATCCGTGGGACATGCCCGCCGCGCTGTTCTTCACGCTCGCCGTCATCCTGCATCAACGCCGCCAGCCCATCCTCATGCTCGCCGTTTGTTGCCTCGGATATTTTTTCAAGGAAACCGCCCTTCTGCCGGCCATCCTCCTCTTTTTCAACACCGATTGGTCGTGGAAGAAAAAAGTTCCGGTCTTCTTCGCCACCGTCGCCGCGTGCCTCATCGCCAAAAAATTCCTCCTCGCCGGCATGCACCTGCACACCGCTGTGCTTTCCATGGCCGATGCCCATTCGCTTTCCGGTCTGATGAATTATCGGTTCCTGGACCGTAATGCCCTCACGCTGCTCTCCACCGACCTGAACCACGTTGCCTTTGCGAACGCCGGGACGTTCTTCGTCATGCTGCTACTCGTGGGCAACAAACGCTTCCAGCAATATTCCCTCCTCATCTGGCTTTTTTTCATCGGCCAGATGCTCTACGGCACTATCAAGGAATTTCGCATCTTCGGTGAAGTCCTGCCGCTGAGCTGGATCCTGCTCATGGGTTATTGGAAAGACTGGCAAATCTCCCGCGCCATCACACCGCACCCGGCCGTGTTGCCGGACACCGCCTGGGCACCACGCGCACCCCGTGCCGCCTTCTCCGTGTTCGTGGTATTTCTCATCACACTTACTGTCATCACTGTCGGCGGGCGCTATGCCACCATGAGCTGGCATCGCAGCCCGGAATATGCCGTGTATGTCTTCGACCAGATAAAACTCCAAGCGCAGACCAATGGTCCCGAAGCCCAGCTCGAACTCGGCAAACATTATCTCCGTGGCCAGGGCACCCCCACCAACGTGAACGCCGCCTGCGAATGGTTCACCAAAGCCGCCAAAGCCGGCAACCCCGATGCCGCCCTCCTGCTCGCCCAGACACTGGATCATAATCATCAATGGTATGGCGCAGTCGATGCCTACTACCGCACCCTGCAGCTCGATACCAACTCCACCGCCGCCATGCTTGGCCTGGCTCACATCCGCGCCACCGCTGCAGAGCCCGGATTGCGCAATACCATCGAAGCCGTCAACCTCTCCCTCCGCGCCCGCCAGTTGATGGAGCAGAAGCCACCTAACCCATCCCCCTGATTCATTTTTTGCATGAGACTCGGTGAGGAATCTCAATTTTCGGCAGATCAATTCTGTCTAAAACTCCATCCTTCTTCTGCTTGAAATCCCCTGCCAATCGCTCAACACTCTCAACCAGCCCATGCAACAGACCGTCAAACCTGTTTCACAATTCAAAAGGGTCCTCCTCTGGTCCGTCCTCATCGGCAATATCTTTTTTTGGATCGGCCTAATCGCCTGGCTCCATCGCAACGACACCACGCCTGCGCCCGATGAAAGCCTCGGGTCCACCATGCTCTCGAATATAGTGATGTTCATCCTCGGGAGCTTTTTTGTCGCGGGCGGCATCGCCGGTTACTTTCTCGTCATCGGCACCACATGTTTCACCTTCAATTACACTGTGCCTGTGTTCAGCGCGTACAAAGGCAAACTCTACCTCGTAAAAATTTTTGTTCCCGTACTGCTCTCTGTCGGCCTCGGCTTGTGGCTCGGCATCATCCTCACGCCGGTGCTGCGCGGTTTCGGTATCCATGGGCAGCTTGGCTTCATGTTGCCCCTGCTATTGGTCATCGTCCCGCTGCAGATCCTCCAGATGTGGGTCAACGTCTGGACGCCGATGACCCGCAAACTCATCGCCAAACGATTGGCCGCGCGCAACATTTCTCCGGCGCAGGTGCAGGCCGCCATCCTCACCGGCATCTCGGACCCCACGAAAAGCAGTTTCAAAAAATTGACCCTCATCGAGGATGACATCGGCGCACTGTGGCTTGGGGCGGACCAGATCATTTATTGGGGCGATGTGGATGGCTTCGCGTTCCGCCGCGAAGAGATCATCGAGCTCGAGCGCCGCGCGGATGCCGGCAACACCAGCATGCTCGCGGGTACACGCCACGTCATCCTGCATGTGCGACAACCCGACGGCAGCGTGCGCCAGATCCGTTTGCACGCCGAGGGCCACTGGACCCTCAGCCTCAACCGCCAGGCCATGGACGCGCTGGCAACTGCCATCACTCAATGGCATTCCGCTGCGCAACCAACTGCGCCCACGGCTTAAAAAACCTACGGCTATGCGTCTGCTCCTCATTTTCATTATCACCCTGCTGGTCACCGGCTGCTCCAAACAGGCAGCCGTAAAACCACCCGGCCCCGTGCAAGAAAATCTAAAAGATTTAGGCGCCGTCGAACTGGTCCCTGATAAACCGGCTCAGTTCAGCCTGGGTGACGGCAAAACCTGCGTCCTCACCGGCAAACAACTTCCAGATTGCGTCAACATCCGGGTTGTTGTCCTGAGCACCAACGCGCAGGGACATGTAGATCGTAAGTCTTTAGGAGAAATTGAAACGCTGCCGGGCCGCCAATGCGCCATTGGAGATGGCAACATCATGATCGGCCTCACGCCGACTTTAAAAACTCCCTGACTATCCGCACATTCGTCTGCTCTCCTGGTTCCTTAGTCGCATGGTTGGCCAAATTTCCATTCCCACTCCACATATTTTTGTTTTCACCCTAACAATTTCCGCTAAATGGAAATCTGAAAATCTTTTCGACACCAAATGCCAAAAGAGCTACCCCTTTTGTGTATCACTTGATGGTTCGACGGCCAACAATTCAACCAAACTGACGATGCCCCTTACAAAAAAACACACGTTGATGGCGTTGCTCATCCTGGTGGTCCTCGCGGTGATCGTCGTTCCCGCCACGCTCTATTGGCATTCACTTCATCCCTGGCAGCACGTGGTCAATCTGGATTACTTCTACCAGGCCAAAATCGCAGTGGCCTCGCCACACGACGCCGATCCCCGCAACAACCTCGCCCAACTGCCAGCAGGCTATCGGATCATTGATGGCGTCCGGTTCAATGTCGCCGGGCTCATCCAGCTGGCCGGCGGAGATGATATCGCCCAAACCAACAATCCCTATGCCGCATCCGTCGAAGGCATCCCGGTGAATCGTTTTTGCCAGCAACTCCATCTTATCCATGGCATGACGGGGGATGCCGACAACCAAACGCTGGCGGCGAAGTTAGTGCTGCATTATGGGGATGGGACTACCGCCGACCTTAACATCGTCCGTGGCCAACAGGTTTATGGCTGGTGGTTCAAGGGAGACGGCAACCCGCCTCTGGCAGGCAACACCAAGGTCGCCTGGATCGGCGATAATCCAACGGCGAAGAGAGCAGGATACCGCATTTGGGTGTTTAAAACTTCGTTTGCCAACCCTAAACCAAATATGCGGATAGAGACGGTTGACTATGTTTCGGGGCTGGCCCCGGACGCGGGTCCGTTTTTGCTGGCCCTGACGGTGGAATAAACCGAATTGGGGTGCATCCTGACACTGCCCACCGGAACGCCGCCTTCAGGCGGCAGAAATGAGCCGAAGTGCGTTGCTGCCGCCTAAACGCGGCGTTCCGGGTCTCAACTTAGCGCAATTTTCCAGGGCAGCCTCGGGATGCACCACTTCCATTGCCAGGCATGTGAGAGTGTTTGACAAATTTTTACTTTTATATTAGAGTGGTGGTCGGTTCTTTGAAAATTAGGAAATGCGTGCTGGGTGGTTAAACCGCCCGCGCCCAACCCCATGTGAGCGCTGGATAGGGAATGAGTCTTAAGACTATGTAAGGCAAGTTTTATTTGGGAAAGGTGCGATGGCGGGTAGTCGGTAAATTGGAGATTTACCACCCCTTTACCTACCAATACCGACCTTTACCCACCAAAATAAACAATCTTTTTTCGGCGGACATGGTCAAGGCCGTGTTGCAGGACATAAAGTCAGCGCCGACTCACGTCGGCGGCTACGGAAATTTAGAATGGCTCGTCAATGGCCTCGGCCCACCAATTCAGACTGATTCAAGGTAGTTTCAGAGGTTAATTCGCAACTCTGGTGATTCACAATTCGGCGGGACCACGTGGAACGTGGTAAACGCCGAATTGAACCCGCGAGACGCGGGTGCTACGCGACGGCAGGGTGAATCCGAGTGATTCCGACCAATTCCGACCATTTTTGGCATGTGTAACGCAGACAACCTTGCCTGCGGGTTCTGGCGACTTTCCAGTCGCCAGTTGAATATGGATCACGGGACAGGAATGTCCCGCGAACCCGCAGGCTGGAAAGCCTGCGCTACCTGAATTCAGGCTGATTCCGACCAATTCCGACCACTTGTTGGGGGTGTAGGTGCGCTCTTCTCAGGCGAAGCGTGCGCCATTCCACTGTGCCACCGCGCCAAAAACTGCGCCACCATGACACCTTTTTGTCACACTTGACCCGCTCCATTTTCCCTAAAAACCCTCATTTTCCTCACAAATCCTGCATTTTTCCATTTTGGCATCCGGCGGCATCCCTCTTGCATAGAAAGCTAGGAGCAGTTTTAACCAAACGACTGATTGTTTTAATTTTATGGCAAAAGTATTAGGCATTGATTTAGGAACCACGAACTCGTGCATGTCCGTCATGGAAGGTGGCGAGCCGCTGGTTCTGGAGAATTCCGAAGGCAAGCGCACTACGCCCAGCGTCGTGGCGTTCACCAAGGGTGGCGAACGTCTCGTCGGCGAGGCCGCCAAGCGCCAGGCCGTCACCAATTCACGCAACACCGTCTATTCCATCAAGCGCTTCATGGGCCGCAAGTTCGATGAAGTGCAGGAAGAGATCAAACGCGTCCCCTACAAGGTCGTGAAGGCCTCCAACGGCGACGTGGCCGTGGAAGTGGATGTCGACGGCAAGCCCAAGCAATTTTCGCCGCCGGAAATCTCCGCGATGATCCTCGCCAAACTCAAAGCCGATGCCGAAACGCGTCTCGGTGAAAAAGTGACGCAGGCCGTCATCACGGTTCCCGCTTATTTTAACGACTCGCAACGCCAGGCCACCAAAGACGCCGGGCGCATCGCGGGCCTCGAAGTCCTCCGCATCATCAACGAACCCACGGCGGCCTCGCTCGCGTACGGCCTGGATAAGAAGAAGGACGAAAAGATCGCCGTGTACGACCTCGGCGGTGGTACATTCGATATTTCTGTCCTGGAGATCGGCGACGGCGTGTTCGAAGTCAAAGCCACCAACGGTGACACGCACCTCGGCGGTGATGACTGGGACAATACTTTGATGGATTGGATCCTCGACGAATTCAAAAAAGAATCCGGTATGGACCTGCGCAAGCAACCCGATGCGCTCCAACGCATCAAGGAAGAAGCGGAAAAGGCGAAGATCGCCCTCTCCAGCGCGCAATCCTACGATATCAACCTGCCGTTCATCACGGCGGACGCCAGCGGCCCCAAGCACATCCAAAAGACGCTCACCCGCGCCAAGATGGAACAGCTCACGGACAATCTGTTCGAACGCACCATCAAGCCCGTGCAAGCGTGCTTGAAAGACGCCGGCATTGAAGCCGCGAAGATCGATGAGCTCGTGCTCGTCGGTGGCATGACCCGCATGCCGCGCGTAGTTGAAGTGGCCCGCAAGCTCGTCAATAAACAGCCGCACCAGGGCGTGAATCCTGACGAAGTCGTCGCCATCGGCGCCGGCATCCAGGGCGGCGTCCTCAAGGGCGAAGTGAAAGACGTGCTGTTGCTCGACGTGACTCCGTTGTCGCTGGGCATTGAAACCCTCGGCGGCGTGTTCACCAAGTTGATCGAGCGCAATACGACCATCCCGAGCCGTAAATCGGAAATTTTCTCGACCGCGAGCGATAATCAGCCCGGCGTGGAGATCCATGTGTTGCAGGGCGAACGCCAGTTCTCCCGCGACAACAAGACCATCGGCAAGTTCCAACTCGCCGATATCCCGCCCGCTCCGCGCGGCATGCCGCAGATCGAAGTGACCTTCGATATCGATGCCAACGGCATCCTGCACGTCGGCGCCAAAGACCTGGGCACCGGCAAGGAACAGAAGATCACCATCACCGCCAGCAGCGGTCTCTCGAAAGATGAAGTCGAGAAGATGCGCAAAGACGCGGAATTGCACGCCGACGAAGACAAGGCCAAGAAGGAAGAAGTCGAGACGCGCAACAAAGCGGACTCCTCGGTCTACCAGACCGAGAAGTTGCTCAAAGACAACGCTGATAAGATATCCGGCGACAACAAAGCCAAAGTGGAAAGCGCTGTCGCTGCGGTGAAGGAAGCGTTGAAAGGCAATGACAGCGCCGCCATCAAATCCGCGAGCGACAAGCTCGAAGAAGCGATGCACGCGGTCAGCGCGGAACTTTACAAAGAAGCTGCCGCCAAGGCGCAGGCCGGCAAAGGACCGCAGGGCGGTGGCCCACAAGCCGACGGCCCGCAGGGTGAAGAGCCGAAGTCCGAAGGCAAATCGGACGAAGGTCCCATCATTGATGCGGAAGTGGTCGACGAGAAAAAATAATTCAGGGGGACGCCGGGCAACCGGCGTCCCTTCTTTTTTCCCAGACGTTATGACACAAGTCACCAATGCCAATTTTGACGCCGAGGTCCTGAAATCCAAGGAACCCGTGCTCGTGGATTTTTACACGGACACCTGCCCGCCCTGCCGCATGATGGCGCCGGTACTTGCAGAGATTGAGACGGAAGCCGCCGGCGGCCTTAAGGTCGTGAAGATCAATGCCGCTGATGAATTCGAGCTTTCCAGTCAGTTCCGCGTGTCGGGAGTCCCGGCCTTCTTCGCGTTCGCCAATGGCAAATGCGTTGGCCAGACGGTCGGGGCCAAGTCGAAAGCCAACATGAAGAAATGGTTCGAAGACTCGGTGAAGACTGCCACGTGACAAAATGATTTGCAAATGAACGAAATCAATTTAATGCGACGTCATAGTGGTGCGGGAGACCTGTTCCCCCTCACCCCGGCCCTCTCCCTTAGGGAGAGGGGGAATTATTCGCCGTCGCAAGAAATGTCGGATGTCGGTATTTGCAGGATGACTTCAGCAAATAATGGAGACAGTCAATCGCTGTTCCCTCTCCCACAGGGAGAGGGCCAGGGTGAGGGGGAAGCGCACATCCGATTAACGTCGCCTGTCCGAATCATCTCATTAACACCGTGGCTTCAGCCCGGTGTTAAACGCAATCGCGAGATGATGAACCGTTTCAACGGTTTGGCAGATGGCAGAAAAGCCGTTGAAACGGCTGGAGATTTCTCGTCTGGCTCAGGACACCGGGCTGAAGCCACGGTGTTAATGGGAGCGACGCGAAGCCAAGAAGCCGGTTGCCTTTCACCTCGTTCCGCACACCGGGCTGAAGCCGCGGTGTTAATGGGAGCGACCCAAAACTAAAAATTTTCCCATCGCGGGTGCGGTGGGATTTGATTACGATAACTAGTTCAAACAAACCTAACATAAAGAGAAAAACAATATGGCACTGAACCTCAAACCCCTCGGAGATCGCATCCTCGTTGAAGCGATTGAAGAGAAGGAAGTCAAAAAGGGCGGCATCATCATTCCTGAAACCGCCAAGGAAAAACCCCAGGAAGCAACTGTGATCGCGCTCGGCACCGGCAAGCTCGATGACGAAGGCAAACGCGTCGCGTTTGAAGTCAAGAAGGGCGACCGCGTCCTCGTCTCCAAATACGGCGGCACGGAGATCAAAATTGATGGCAAGGAATACAAGATTTTGAATTCCGACGACATCCTCGCGATCCTCGGCTGAATCATTTAACTCGAAACAAAAAACTAGAAACTAGAAACTTATTTTATGGCATCAAAACAATTACTGTTTGACGAGGCAGCTCGTCAGGCGCTCCTCCGGGGCGTCAGCAAACTGGCGAAAGCCGTCACCGCCACGCTCGGGCCCAAGGGCCGCAATGTGGTGCTCGACAAAAAATTTGGCTCTCCCACGGTCACCAAAGACGGTGTGACGGTGGCCAAGGAGATTGAACTGGAAGACGCCTACGAAAACATGGGCGCCCAGATGGTCCGCGAAGTGGCCAGCAAGACCAGCGACAACGCCGGCGACGGCACCACCACTGCCACGGTACTGGCCGAAGCGATCTATCGCGAAGGCTTGAAGTACGTGACCAGCGGCGCCAACCCCATCGGCATCCAACGCGGCATCAACAAGGCCGTGGAAGCCGCCGTGGAACACCTCGGCAAGATCTCCAAGAAGGTCAAGGACAAGGAAGAGATCAAGCAGGTCGCCACGGTTTCCGCCAACTGGGACACCCAGATCGGCGAGATCATCGCTGACGCCATGGACAAAGTCGGCAAAGACGGCACCATCACGGTCGAAGAAGCCAAGTCCATCGACACCACGCTCGACGTGGTCGAAGGCATGCAGTTCGACAAAGGTTATCTCTCCCCGTACTTCGTCACCAGCGCCGACACGATGGAATGCAAACTGGAAGACGCCTACGTGTTGAATTACGAGAAGAAGATCAGCAACTTGAAAGATTTGCTGCCCATCCTCGAAAAGACGGCGAAGCTCGGCAAGCCGTTGCTCATCATCGCCGAAGACGTCGAAGGCGAAGCCCTCGCGACGCTCGTTGTGAACAAATTGCGCGGCACCATCAATGTGTGCGCCGTCAAGGCCCCCGGCTTTGGCGATCGCCGCAAAGCTATGATGGAAGACATCGCCGTTTTGACCGGCGGTAAATTCATCAGCGAAGACCTGGGCATCAAGCTCGAGAGCATCGAGCTGGACGACCTCGGCCGCGCCAAGAGCATCGTCGTGGACAAAGAGAACACGACCATCGTCGAAGGCGGTGGCAAGTCCTCGGACATCCAGGCCCGCGTGAACCAGATCCGCCGCCAGATCGAAGAGACGACGAGCGATTACGACCGCGAAAAATTGCAGGAACGCCTGGCGAAGCTCGCCGGTGGCGTGGCCGTCATCAATGTCGGCGCGGCGACCGAAAGCGAAATGAAGGAAAAGAAGATGCGCGTGGAAGACGCGTTGCACGCAACCCGCGCGGCGGTCGAAGAAGGCATCGTCGCTGGTGGTGGTGTGGCGCTCATCCGCTGCATCCCGGCCATCGAAGCCGTCAAGGGCGCGAACGAAGACGAGAAGATCGGTATTGATATCGTCCGTCGCGCGGTCAGCTATCCCACCAAGCACCTGGCGCTCAACGGCGGCTATGAAGGCAGCGTCGTTGTCCAGGAAGTTGCCAAGCGCAAGGGCAACGAAGGTTTCAACGCCGCTACCGGCGAATATGAAGACCTCGTGAAGGCCGGCGTGGTTGATCCCAAGAAGGTCACCCGCAGCGCGCTGCAGAACGCGGCGAGCATCGCCGGTCTGTTGCTCACCACCGAATGCCTCATCAGTGACGCTCCTGAAAAGGAAAAGTCAGCTCCGGCTGGCGGCGGTCACGGCGGCGGCATGGGTGACATGGGCGGCATGGGCGGCTACTAAGCCACTATTGATTCACGCGCGGCTGGAAGCGATTCCAGCCGCGCTTTTGCATGTTACAGTTCTGTGACATCGTGTTTCAGCAGCGAAAATTTTTGGCCATGCCGCGGCCAGCTGACTAATCTTCTGCGTTGTGCGTTTCCCATTTTATGCCCGGCCAAATATTGTCATCGCGTTGTTGGTGGTGGTATTGTCCCTTTTGATTCTGCCGGATTTTTCATCGGCCGCACCCACCTTCGCCAACGCCGTCACCAATGGCATCGTGAACATTCCTTTGTTGAAAGAAGCCTCCGGTATCGCGGCCAGCCGCAATAATCCCGGCGTATTGTGGACCGAGAATGATAGCGGCAATGCTGCTGTGGTTTATGCGATTGATTCACAGGGGAGAAACCTCGGCACCTACGCCTTGCCCGGCAATACGGACAATGAAGACATTGGCATCGGCCCTGGTCCCATCACGAACATTTCCTATCTCTACGTCACTGACATCGGAGACAACACTCCCGACCGCGCGAACATCGCGATTTATCAGGTGCCCGAACCGGCGGTTTATTTTTGGAAGACGAACACTCCTGTGGCCAATCGTGCGATGCGCGGCATGCGCACCATCACGCTCACCTATCCCGATGGCCCGCACAACGCCGAGGCGGAGTTCACCGACCCGGTGACCGGCGACTGGTTCGTGCTGACCAAGGACAGCCCCAACAACATTTATACCGCGCCAAAATCATCGCTCGATAATTTGAACAACATCCAGCTCACGTTTGTACGGGCGCTCAATTTCAAAAAACCCAATGGCGCGGACATTTCGCCGCTGGGCAATGAGATTCTCGTGCGACAGGAAGATTTTGCGCAAATCTTTCTGCGCACCAACGGCCAGTCTATCAGCAGTGTTTTCAGCGAGCCGTCCAACGGCATTCCTGTCGTTGGCACGGCTGCCGGCGAACCCAACGGCGAAGCCATTGGCTTTGATTTCTACGGCGGCGGCTATTTCACCGTGAGCGACAGCGAACCGACGGGCGTGCAGCCGCTGTATTATTTTGCGCGCAAGAGTTTCGACGGCCCCACGCCTCCGCGCCTGCTCGTGTCCGAAGCATCGGACTGGAAATATCTCGCCAATGGTTCAGACCAGGGCACTGCGTGGCGGAGCGCTGGATTTGCCGACGGCTCATGGAGCACCAGCCTCGCGCAATTCGGTTATGGCGATGGCGACGAGCAAACCGTCGTCAGCTACGGCGGCAACGCCAACAACAAATTCATCACCACCTATTTCCGGAAAACTTTCACGGCCACCAACGTCAATCGTATCGCGAATCTCACGCTGAAACTGGTCGCCGCCGATGGCGCACTGGTTTATCTCAACGGCATGGCAGTCGCAGCTGTGAACCTCACCAACGATGCGCCCTACAACGCGACCGCCACCAATACGCCCGCCGCGTTGCGCGATACCTGGCAGAGTTTCGCTATAAATCCGCACACACTGGTAGAAGGCACCAACATCCTAGCCGCCGAGGTACACCTATCGGCCATCACAGCCACCAACCTGAGCTATGACCTGCAACTCGTCGCCACCGACGCGCCATTCATCACCTCGTTGTCGCGGCCCACGAATCAGGCCCAGCTTTTAATTGTCGGATCGAGCAATTCGCCAACAACTATCGAGACCTCCACTGATTTCATCACCTGGACCAACCTGGGCAGCCTGCTCCTCACCAATGGCGCTGGAATTTTTCTGGACTCAAAGGCTACCAACTTCAATTTACGATGTTATCGCGCAAGCCGGGCCATCCCCTGAGCATTCATCCTCACAAAGAGGATGTGGCAAAAGGAATTATTTAGGTTATCATAGGACTGAGATCCATGCGGGCCACCCAGCAAAAGCAACACCGCAACTTTCTGTTGCAAGCCTTGTCTAACCAGTAAGATGAAAACCATTGAATCAGCAAACGGCGAAGCAAAGTCGAATTTGTTAGCCGGAAGGAGCTCGGGAATCTACACTGCACCCACGTCAGATCGTGACATGAGCAACACCAAACAGGCGGCAGCCAGGGAAACCTACCAAAAGATCTCCGATAACATCGCGCGCATCATGCAGGGCCAGTCCGTGGCCACGCGGATGTTGCTCGCGGCGCTCGCCAGCGGCGGGCATGTGTTGTTGGAAGACGCCCCCGGCACCGGCAAGACCACCCTGGCCAAAGCACTCGCGCGCACCGTGGACGCCCGTTTCAAGCGCATCCAGTTCACGCCGGACCTCTTGCCTTCGGACATCCTCGGCATCTCGGTCTTCAACCAGCGCGACCAATTGTTCCATTTTCACGAAGGGCCCGTATTTACCGACATCCTGCTGGCGGATGAGATCAATCGCGCCTCGCCTCGCACCCAATCCGCGCTGCTGGAAGCCATGGGCGAATCCCAGGTGAGTGTGGATGGCGAACATCGTGACCTGCCCAAGGCGTTCTTCGTCATCGCCACGCAGAACCCTATCGAATTTCGCGGCACGTACCCGCTGCCGGAGGCGCAGATGGACCGGTTCGCGCTACAGTTCGCCCTCGGCTATGTGCAACCGCTGGAAGAGGTGGCCATCCTCACTGCGCAGGAGCATAACCATCCGCTCGATCTGCTCAAACCCTGCGCCACGCTTGATGATATCCTCACCTTGCGCGCTGCGGCGGAAAGCATCCGCATGAGCGATGAATTGAAACGTTACGTTGTGGATATCGTTGGCGCCACCCGCACGGCTAACGGCGTGCAACTCGGCGCGAGTCCCCGCGCCTCCATTGCCCTCATGAAAGCGTCCCAGGCTATCGCGTTGTTTGATGGCATGGAATTCGTCACACCGGAACATATCCAAAGTCTTTGTGAGCCTGTCATCGCCCATCGCCTCGTCATGCAACCACAGGCACGCTTCAGCGGCCTGACCCAGCGCGGCGTGGTGGCGGAGGTGGTGAAAAAATTAAAAGTGCCGGCGTGACGCCAACGCGGACGGTCGCCTGAGCACCGGCAAATGCCATGAATTTTTATTGGCGCATCATCTATCGGAGCTACCGGATCGTCTCCTGGCTGCAGTATTGGACGTTGCGGCGATATACCCCGGCGGGCAAAGCGGTCGTGGTGGGATTGTTGTTCACGGCGTTGTTCGGGATGGACATCGAAAACACCGTCGGCTACCAGGCCTTCGTGTCGTTGTTCTGCGCATTGTGCGCGTCATTCATCGGCAGCCGCATTTTTCGCGCGAAATTTTCCATCGAACGCATCCTGCCCAGGTTCGCCACCGCCGGCCAGATGTTCCAATACCAGGTGCAGGTCCGCAACCTGAACCGCAACCGGCAATATCACCTGTCCCTGCTCGAGGACCTTGCCGACCCACGCCCGTCTTTCACGGAATGGCGGTCATACATGCGCGCGGAACGGCGCAAAACCAAATCACTGCGCATCCTGCGCCCCGCCAAACGTCCTTTCACCATCGCCAACATAAAGGAAGCCATTGTGCCGCCGATGCGACCAGGCGAAACAACCGTCGCGAAGGTGGAGATTGTTCCCCTGCGCCGCGGAATCCTGCGGTTCAGCGGGGCCACGATCACCCGACCGGACCCGTTGGGCCTGATGCGCGCGTTCACCCGTGTGCGCGCCCCGCAACACGTGTTAGTCCTGCCCAAACGATATCCCTTGCCACCCATCGCACTGCCGGGCGCGATGGAATACCAGGTCGGCGGCGTGGCGCTGGCCTCATCCGTGGGGCGCAGCGACGAATTTGTCTCGTTGCGCGACTATCGCCGCGGCGACCCGTTGCGCCACATCCATTGGCGCAGTTGGGCAAAGACCGGCAAACCGATCGTGAAGGAATTTGAGGACGAATTTTTTGTCCGGCATGCTTTGATATTGGACACCTTTACGGACTATTCAAACCTCGCGATCTTCGAAGAAGCGGTGTCCGTTGCGGCCTCGTTTGCCAGCACCATTGTCAGCCAGGAATCACTGCTGGACCTATTGTTCGTAGAAGAACAAGCCTATTGCTTTACCGCCGGCCGCGGCCTGGCGGACGCCGACCAGATGCTGGAGATCCTCGCCTCCGTGCGGCCTTGCGACGACAAACCCTTTACCAATCTCGAAAGCCTGGTGCTGGACCACGCCGGCACGGTGAGCGGCTGCGTGTGTGTGTTTGTAGCCTGGGATGACGCCCGGCGGAATTTTATCAAGAAGTTGAAGGCCCTTAACCTGCCGGTGATGGTGTTGGTGATCACTGAACCCGGCCTGGGAAAATCCTTCGACGCCAAAACCATCGGCGAAGCGGCAGGAAATTTTTACGCGTTGGAATTGGGCAGGATTGAACACGGACTTGCTGAACTGCGATGAAAACGCCGCCATTCCTCCTCGGTGCCGCCCTCATTTTCTGGGGCTGGCAGATCGATCTTGCCTTGGTGGGCATCGCGATGGCCGCGGTGTTGGAAGGTTCACACTTCTACAAAGCCCGTTGGGAATTCTCCGATGATGAGTTCCGGCGCATCTGGATCTTTTCTACCCTGGTATTCGTCGCCACGCTCTTTTACGCTTTCAACGCCAATGATGGCCCGGCCTATTTCAGCCGGATGTTAGAAGACCCCAATTTCAGCACCCAAAGCCGGGTCGGTGCGGCGGGAGCCCAGACAGTCATCTCCATGCTCCGCTGGTCGCCGATGATTTTCTTCCTGTTCATGACCGCCCAAACCTACAGTTCCCATACGGAGATTCCCGTGGCCACGATCTCCATCTTTCTCTGGCGCCGCCGGAAACGCGCGTTGAAAGCCGGCGCAAAACTGAACGACGAAAAAAAATTCAACATCTCGTACGGCTATTTTGGAAATTGCCTGCTGGCCGCCAGTATTCATAGCAATGACGTACCGGGATATTTCTGGGGATTCAGCGGCCTCATGGCCTGGGCTTTGTGGGGATACCGCTCGCGCCGGTTGAACGCGCTCGCCTGGGCTGTGGTCCTGGGTGTGGTCATCGCCTTGAGCGATATCGGTCAGGGCGGCTTGAACCGTTTCCAGCAGATGCTAACGAACAGCGGCGCCCAATGGCTGGCCCAATTCTTCCAACGCGGAACCAATCCGTGGCAAAACGCGACCGCCATCGGGCAGATCGGCCGTCTGAGCGCCTCAGGCAAGATCGTCATCCGCCTCGAAACTAAACTGGGCGAAAGCCCTCCTTTATATCTCCGGGAAGCCAGTTATTCTTATTATCAGAACCAGACGTGGCTAGCCAGCGGGAGAAAAGGTTTTTTCGACACCATTGATTATGAAAAAACCAATGAGTCGACCTGGATACTCATCCCCGATAAACCGACCCCGCAACAGATCAAAATCGCCTGTTATCTCCCGGGCGGGACTGGCTTGCTTCCACTTCCCTCCGGCAGTGCGCGCCTGGAAAATTTGCCGGCCTTCAGCATCCAAAAAAATTCCCAGGGCGCCGTCTTTGCCCAGGGCCCGGGCCTGGTGATTTTTGACGCGCTTTATGGCCCGGGTGCCACATTGGATTCCCCTGGCACTAACGAAATGGATTTCATCGTCCCCACCAATGAAACACCCGCTCTTAATTCCGTCATCGCAGAGATCCATACCAATGGCCTTTCTCCCAAACAGCAAATGTTGCGGGTGGAAGCATTCTTCCAGAACGAATTTTCGTATAGCACGTATCAGGATGATAGTTACCGCTGGCGCACCAACAGCGACTCTCCTTTGACGCGCTTCCTCCTGCAGACCCGCACCGGCCATTGCGAATATTTTGCCACCGCTACCGTGCTCTTGCTTCGGCAACTGCACATCCCGGCGCGCTACGCAGTCGGTTACGCCGTGCATGAATCGAACGGCAATAAATATTACGTGCGGGAACGCGATGGCCACGCCTGGTGCATCGTTTACGACAAAGAGAATGGCCATTGGCATGATTTCGACACCACGCCAGCCTCGCGCTTTGAAGAAGAAGCCAAACGCGCTTCACCGTTTGAATGGTTTTCGGATTTCTGGTCGCGGGTCCGGTTTGAGATCGCCCGGTTCCGCTGGGGCCAAAGCAACCTGCGCCAATATGTCCTCTGGGCACTTATTCCCATCATCCTCCTGCTGCTCTACCAGATCATTTTTCGGCGTTCCTGGCGGCGGCGCAACCGCAAGTTGACCAAGGCGGAACGGGATTTCGAGTGGCCGGGGTCGGATTCGGAATTCTACCAGCTCGAACGCCGCCTCGCGAAATTTATCGGTGAGCGCGGGACGAACGAGACTCTCGGCGATTGGCTCGGCCGTGCCACCAAAGAGCCGGCCTTGCGCGACGTCACCGGCGCCGTCCGCGAATTGTTGCGCTTGCACTACCGCTATCGCTTCGACCCCGAAGGTCTGAATGCCACTGACCGGGTCGCTTTGCGCGATACCGTGCGCGCAACGGCCCAAACCCTCAGCAACATCGAAGTGCCGCATCCGTGATCAACCGGCCAGCAGGTACTCCTCCAGATGCGACAGCCGAAGGACATTCCGCGCCGCCGGCGATGGATTCGTGAATCGCATTCGCACCCCCTGGCGCAATGCCAGTTTCTTCGCGCGTATCATTACCCCCACACCGGTGCTATCGATGAAGCGCACTTCTCCCAGGTCTATCTCCAACTGCAAACGCTCATCCCGGAGCGCGGTCAGGTAGGCGCGCGTCTCTTCCCACACCTGTTCCCCGTTGGCGGCCGTGACTTCCCCGCGCCACGCCAATGCATCACCGGAAATCTGCGGTGCGACGATGAAATCGCGTTCCACCGAGCGCAACTCGATCACTTTCCGCGCTTCCTTCGCACTCGCTGCCCAATTAAAAAAATCCCGCAGGTGCATCAATTCGAAGGCGCGTTGCGCTTCCGGGCTCGGCGCGACCAACACCAGTTGCCGTCCCATCGCCCGCACTCGTTTCTGCATGCGGATCAATAAGCCGATGCCGGTGCTGTCGATAAATTTCACGTTGCCTAATTCGACCAGGCAATTCCTTTCGCCGATGAGGACGTCGTTCACCAGGCTGGTGCTGTTCACGGCTGTATAATCCAACCGTTCTGGCAAAGTGACGTGCTGCCAATCGGCCTCCAGGTGTGTCATGGCGGGCGGTTGGCGTTTGTCGCGGCGCGCGCGGGAACGCAGTTGCCACCATTGCGACATTATTTTCCGCCCAAACAGCCACAGGTCTCTCAGGCTCTGCCCGGACCCGGCTCGCGCTTTTCCCGCCACTGCACTCATCGCTTTGCCCACACCCACCGTCACCGGCACATCGAGCGAGCGATAATTCATCGCTATCCATTTTTCCTGCACGGGACAAACGAACGAAACGAACAACAGGTCTGGTTTTGCGTCCTGGATGCGCCGTGAGATTTCCTTAGCATCCATCTGCCGCAGTTCGCCAGCCTGCGGTGAATACTGCCCTGCCACAATGAGCGCGGGATACTTATGCTTCAAGTTCGCCACCGCGTTAGTGATGATCTCCGGCGTGGCACCCAGCAGAAAGATGCGAAATCCTTTCTCAGCGGCCATTTCCGCCAGCCGCTGCACGAGATTGGAACCAGCCATTTGCTCCGTCGGGGGATGCCCCAGCCGGCGCGAGGCCCACAGCAGCGGCTTGCCATCGCACAGGATGACATTCGCATCGAACAATATCCGGCGCAGTTCCAGGTCTTCTTGCGCGCGCATGAGCGATCCTGCGTTGATGCTCAGCACATATCCCGCGCGCCGCGCCGCGACCATGCGCCCGACAATATCGCAGACCCCGGCTCGGGACAGGGTGTCGAACGGGACACCGAGAATCACCACAGGCGGGATATCCGCGGGTCGAAGCTGGGAGGGTGTGCCGTTCATGAGAGCAAAAATGCTGGTAATCGACCGGCAAGTTCAACATTTTTCCCACAGGAAATGCCTGGAGTTGCAACACCCGCCTCTTTATCTAACATACATCTCACTTGAAAATCGGTTATAGCGCCACAATTTGGGACGATAGTCGTTCCGGCATCGGCACCTACATTGCCGGGCAACTGGCGTGTCTCGCGCAACGGAATGATGTGGATGTGCGGCCGCTTGAGTTCGGCGGATGCGTCCTCGCGCGCGGCGAATCCCCGCGCACCAGCGGAGCGCAAGCCGGCGTGCAGAATAAGATACGCCCTCTCAAAGACATTTGGTGGCATCGTCATACCTTGCGGGCCGTAGCCGCGCGCGAAAAATTCGACATCGTCCACGTGCCCACCATCCGGCGACTGCCGGGTCGTTTGCCCTGCGGTTCTGTCGTGACCGTTCATGACCTTGGCCCTGTGCGACTGGGTAAGAAATATGGGATGCTGCGTGGTTTTTATCATCAGCGCATCGTTCCCAAATGGTTGCGCGGCATTGACGCCATCGTGACACCGAGCCAGAACACTAAAAATGACCTGGTGGATTTTTATCAAGTTGACCTTTCCAAAATCACCGTTGTTCCCAACGGCGTGAACCATACGTTCTACCACCCCGGAGATGTTTCCGAAAGCGAAGCCATCATCGCCAAGGCCTTCAATGTTAAGCCGCCATTTTTCGTTTACGTCTCCCGTTTGGAACATCCGGCAAAAAATCACGTCCGGCTGTTGGAGGCTTTCGCCCGTTTCAAGGAGCAGCAACGCACGCCCCACAAACTGGTCCTGGCTGGTGCGCCCTGGAACGGCCACGAAATCATCAAAGCCGCCGCCGCGCCGCTGGTGGCCCGGGGCGATGTAGTGTTTGCGGACTTTGTGCCGCGTGATCTTTTGCCGCATCTGCTTCGCGCCGCGGAAGCGTTGGTCTACCCGTCCCTGTTCGAGGGCTTTGGCATCCCGATCATCGAGGCGATGGCCTGCGGGACGCCCGTCGCGTGTTCGGGCACATCCTCGCTCAAGGAGATCGCCGAAGGCCACGGGCTTTTGTTTGATCCGCTGGATGTGCCCGCCATCACAGATGCCCTCACGCGCATCGCGACCGATTCCGCCCTGCGGGAAAAATTGCGCCGCGAAGGGCCCGCGTACGCGAAACAATTCACCTGGGAGCGCTCCGTGGAGGAAACCATCGCCGTGTGGAAAAAAGTCGCCGCTCAACGTGCTTTGTAGAAATGACGCCACCTCAAACCTCATTGGAAATTCTGGCGACTCCCCTTGCCGTCCCCTCGCTCCGCCCAAGCGGGGAGAGGGAAAGGGTGAGGGGTTCAACTACTCTACTTCGATGACTCCTCACACCATCCCGCTTTTCGGCCTGCCCATCGAGAACGTGACCCTCGATGCCGCAACGGATGAATTGCTCGCGAGCGCACTGGCTGGCCAGCGGCGCATCATTTATTTCGTGAACGCGCATTGTGTGAATATCGCCGTTCATCATGCGGAATATCTTCGCATCCTGCCCACCGCCGACCGTTTGTATGCGGATGGCAGCGGATTGGCGCTGGCCGCCCGGCTCGCCGGCACCCCGCTCATCAGCAATGTGAACGGCACGGATATGTTTCCGGTGTTGTGCGAACGCGCCGCGCGCACAGGCCTTCCTATCGCGCTGTTGGGCACACGTCCGGAGATCATCAAACAATGCGCTGAAAACATGCAGCGCCGTTTCCCCGGCCTGAATATCGCCTTTCTCCGCGATGGCTTCTTCAAACCGGAAGAAGAGCCCGAGGTCATCCGCCAGATCAACACCAGCGGGGCGCGCGTGTTGCTGGTCGCGCTGGGCGTGCCGGGCCAGGAATTGTGGATCGCGCGCTGCGCGGCAAAATTGGAGACGCCAGTCATCATGGGCGTCGGCGGTTTGTTCGATTTTTATTCCGGACTGCGCAAGCGCGCGCCGTGGCTCCTGCGCAAGACCGGCCTGGAATGGACGTTCCGCCTCGCCCAGGAACCGCGCCGCTTGTTCAAGCGTTACATCTTCGGCAATCCCATCTTCATCGCGCGCACTTTGCGATTGCGCCTGGGTGGTCGTGAAAAGATTCGCCATGAGATGGGGGCTTCGGCCCGGAAGTGAATCAGGCCTCAACCTGCAACCACGTGGCTTCTTTTTTTGAGGACAATGTCGTCTTCTTACATTCCGCAGGAATCAAACAAAATGAACCCGGCGACAGGTCGAGCTCCATCGTCCCACTGGCAACGCGCAAGTGACCATCCACCACGGCAATGATTTGCATCCAGCGCAACGGTAGCATGACGGATCCACCCGCTGAGATTTTCCACTGTTCCACTTTGAACAACGGATCGTTCACCAGCGAACGGGTTTGCAACTGGCCACTGGGCTTGAATCCCTGTGGTACCAGCGCGGGCTCGAAGTCATTGAAATCAATGCTCGCGAGCGATTGCGGCACGTGCAGTTCGCGCGGCTTGCCATCGAGTCCCACACGATTCCAATCGAACACACGGTAGGTGGTGTCGGAATTCTGCTGAATCTCAAAGATCACGAGGCCCGCGCCGATGGCGTGCACGCGTCCGCTCGGCAGGAACATCGAATCATTCGCATGCACAGGAATCCGGTGAAAACATTCCGCCACTTCGCCGGTCTGTACTTTCTTCTCGAACTGCGCGTGTGTGACGCCGCGCTTCAATCCCACGAACAGATCAGCATTCGGCTCGGCATCGGTGATGAACCACATCTCAGTTTTGGGTTCGCCCTTGAGTTCGGCGGCTTTGGCGGCAGGCGGATGCACCTGCAAAGAAAGTTTTTCGCGTGCATCCAGGATTTTGCACAACAATGGAAACCGTCCCTCTTTCGTGGGTTTTGCGTCACCGAGTAATTCGCGCTCATGCTGCTGCATCAGCCAGTGCAGGCTTTTTCCTGCGAGCGGTCCGTTGGCGATGACGCTTTCGTCATCCGGCCGGTCGCTGATCTCCCACGATTCACCGATCGGCACAGTGGGCGGAAGTTTTTTGCCGTAAAGTTTTTCCAGGCTGCGCCCGCCCCAGATGCGCTCCTTGAAGATGGGCTGGAATAGGAATGGATAGAGCACAGCGTTCAGGCGACCGCCGCCGGCGCGGCTGGCACTTCACCATTTTCCACCGGCTGGATCTTTTCTTCAAACCGGCCGAACCCGCGAAATTTCTCGTAACGCTTCTTCAAGCGTTCTTCGACCGACATCGCAAGCAGCTCATCCAGGTGCTTGAGGAGGTGCTGTTGGAAAAATTCCGCCGATTGGTTCTTGTCCATGTGCGCGCCGCCGAGCGGTTCCGGGATGATGTCATCCACGAGGCCGAGCGAATACAGGTCGCGCGCTGTTATCTTCAACGCTTCAGCCGCCTTCGCCGCCGCCGCGCGGTCCTTCCACAGGATGGCCGCGCAACCTTCCGGGCTGATGACCGAATAATACGCGTTCTCCATGATCAACACGCGGTCCGCCACGCCGATGCCCAGCGCACCGCCGGACCCGCCTTCGCCGATGACCGCCGCGATGATCGGCACTTCCAGTAACGTCATCTCGCGCAGGTTCACCGCGATGGCTTCGCCGATATGCCGTTCCTCCGCGCCGATGCCGGGAAACGCCCCGGCCGTATCGATGAGCGTGATGACCGGCAGGCCGAACTTGTCCGCCATCTGCATCAGGCGCAGCGCCTTGCGATACCCTTCCGGATACGCCGAACCGAAATTGCGCAAAATATTTTCCTTCGTATCCCGGCCCTTTTGCGTGCCGATGACCATCACCTTGTGTTTGCCGAGCTTGGCGAACCCGCCCACGATCGCCCGGTCATCCGCGAACAACCGGTCGCCGTGCAGCTCGGTGAAATCGGAGAACGCCAGGCTGAGGTAATCCAAAGAAAATGGGCGTTTGGGATGCCGCGCCAGTTGCACCCGTTGCCAGGGCGTCAGGTTGGCATAGGTCTGCTGCTGCATATCCGCGATCTTTTTGCGGATCTGCTGGGCCTCTTCTTCAAAACTGATGCCCAGTGAATGCGTCTCCGGATGCTTGAGCAGTTCCTCCAGCTTGTTTTGGAGTTCGATGATCGGCTTCTCAAAATCGAGCTGATGTTTCATCGCTGGTAAAATAGCTGTTTTGCCAAAATCGGGCAAGCCGTCAAAATGAAAGATAGTGTCCTTAGTGTTCTTTAAGTGACTATGGAGCCGATTCCGACAGGTTGAAAAAAGGGTTCCTTATTATTGGCACGAAGAAACTGGTTTGAATTGGTCAGAATCAGTCGGCTTTCCGGTAGCGCCGGCTTTCCCGGCTGGCGGATGTGGGGACTCTCCCGTCTGCCGACAGGTTCAATTTCATGGCCGATTTCATTCTTAATTTTCACGGGGGGGGTTATGTTTTTCCTTAAAATATCTTAAAACAGTCGGACCACTGTTCGCGCAGCGAACAACTCTTCTGGGCACCTGACTCGTGGCCGGCTTGGGATTTGA